>Ga0315312_1000760_pt1 | contig 31294 bp, 30 predicted proteins | sample TDP7_MG_FD_203629 | JGI IMG/M metagenome (GOLD analysis project Ga0315312, IMG submission 203629) | Freshwater sediment microbial communities from Lake Towuti, South Sulawesi, Indonesia - TDP7 | ecosystem: Environmental > Aquatic > Freshwater > Lake > Sediment | place: Indonesia: South Sulawesi... | reverse complement strand
CAGTTCTCAGCTTACTGTAACCATCCTGAAAGAAGCAAGACTCGGGCTTCTCATGGCGATAATAGTAGCCTTCGGCGCCGCGATATCAGAGGTTGGCGCTGTAATGATTGTCGGAGGAAACATCAGATGGTCAACAAGAGTCTTGACAACGGCAATCGTACTTGAAACAGAACTTGGCGAATTCGGCGTTGCCCTAGCTCTGGGGGTCATACTGCTATTGTTGTCCTTCACCATCAACTGGGTGCTGACCCAGATGCAATGGAAAGGGATGAGGCCGTAGAATGCCAACAGTCGAGACCATAGGCCTAACAAAACGCTATCACGAAAAGGTCGCTCTGAGAAACATCAGCATCAAGATCGAACATGAAGGTTTCTTCGCCATCGTCGGCCCAAGCGGAAGTGGCAAGACTACACTTCTGAGACTGCTGGATCTCCTAGATGAACCGAGCCAAGGCCAGATACTCTTCGACGGCATCGAAGCGGCCGGCTCTGAGAAGGACAAGTTGGCATTTCGACGGCGTATTGGAGTTGTTTTTCAACAGAGTGTCATGTTCAACGCTTCTGTTTACGACAATGTGGCATATCCTCTTCGGATTAGAGGAGTGAAGACAGATCTGGCTCAAAGAGTATCGGAATCATTGGATCTCGTGAGACTGTCCGGTTTCGAGAGAAGAAAAGCAACGACGCTCTCAGGCGGAGAGATGCAAAGAGTGTCTCTGGCACAGGCCTTGGTCTCTGAACCGGAACTGCTGCTGTTGGATGAGCCCACCGCCAACCTCGACCCCAAGAATGCAGCCATAATTGAAGAGATAGTTTCCACAATCAACCGTGAACGCAAGATGACAGTCGTAATGGCAACCCATAACATGCTTCAGGTCGAGAATCTGGCTTCAAAGGCAGCAGTTCTACGTGAAGGAGAGCTTGCTGAGATAGGGAACACAGAAGAGATATTCAAGAAACCATCTGATTTTTTGGCAAGCTTTGCGAAGCTTCAAAACGTCTACTCAGGCCACGCTCAGACGCTTGGACAAGGACTCGCTTCAGTGGATTTGGGTCAGAATGTAAGAATCGAGGCTGCAACTCAGAAGAGCGGAAACATAATGATCTTCATTAGGCCTGAGGAAATCATTGTTTCAACTGGTCCTGTTCAGAGTAGCGCCAGAAACATGTTGAAGGGAAAGGTGACTGAAGTGTTGGATTTGAACCGGCAGGTTCAGCTCAGAGTAGATGCTGGAAAGGAATTCACGGCCATAATAACGAGAAGATCCTTCGAGGAAATGGCCATAAACCTTGGGTCAGAGGTATACCTGACCTTCAAAGCATCAGCGGTACATGTCGTCTAGCCCGTTCCCCAAGCGGAACACAGCACCACACAAGGAAACAAAAGATCTGTTGCGACAGCAACAGCAAGAACTACAGAGAGGATGAGAATCGATAGTAACCTACGCCCCAAGTTCATTTCAGCCCTTCCTTCAGCGAATGGACATGCAATAGTGTTGAGGATTGTCGCAAGAATCCACCTTCCCACATTATTGGTTTCACTCATAGCGGAGACAATGAGTTCAAACAGGTTAAGCATATTGACAGTAACTATTCCTTCTGACCCATCTAACCGGTAATGGCAGATTGTCCAAGGCGTAACGACAAGGAATAGATTAACGATTTGCGCATATAGAGCAAAGACAGGAGTGATAGAGAGTATTGCCGCTTCGATACTATGAGATCGCTGAGCGAGACATACGAATACTTAACCCGTTCAGCTTGGAAAAGCTGATGAGGGTAGGATATGCTGCCCAACTTCGAAGAGGCACGAGCATTCTTGATCTGGCTTGTGGAAAGGGAGAGATGCTGTGTCAATGGGCGAAGCATTTCAGGATAATAGGTGTGGGGGTTGACCATTCAGATGTCTTTCTCACGGCTGCCCGATCGAGATCAGTGGAACTTAAGGTTGAAGACAAGGTTCAGTTCGTCAAAGGTGATGCAGGAAAATACGTGATACAGTCAGCTTCCTACGATGTCATCTGCTGTATCGGAGCAACATGGATCCGAGAAGACTTCGACGGCACAGTGCAGTTCATGAGACCTGGCTTGAGAGAGGGAGGATTGCTCATAGTTGGTGAAGCATTCTGGCGCCAGCTACCTCTCCCCGAGGACTATGCAAGAAGCCTAAGCGAAGAGGATCTCAGAATGGGCTTTCGCGACTTGATAGGCACCTTGAAACGCATCGAAGACAACGGCATGGAACTGACCAGCATGATTCTAGCTAATGAAGACGACTGGGACAACTATGAAACAACACACTGGAGAAATGTGGAACAGTGGGTAAGAGAGAATCCTGAAGACCCAGACGCCCGAGAATTTCAAGAAACGATGCGAAAAGACCGCGAGACTCACCTTCGTTGGGGTAGAAGGTACCTCGGGTGGGGTGTCTTCATCATTCGTGAGCCGAAGTCAGTCGTAGAGTAGCGGCTATACGGACACTACAAGCCTAGGCGGATAAGAGGCAGGCATCGTCCACCTACCCCGAGAGAAACCAAAGGCGACTTCGATGAAGTACCCCGTGACCCCTCCGACAGAGGCTAGAGAAGGCTTGAAATCCAACGTGAAGTCCCTGCTTTCACTTGGCCGAAGAGCCAGATAGAACCTCTGTGTGACAACATCCTTGTCGAGCCAGAACTTGACATCAACTCTGATTCGTAGCACGATGTCTCCGTCGAACCTTTCACGAGAATGCAGCACCACGTGGCCCGTAACCAGTTCTCCTACTTTCGCCCGTTCAACTCTCTTGCCTGAAACAGACCAATAAACCTCCGATACATCCAAAGAGTGGAACAGCCCGACGCGAACGACAAGTGCTGCCATGGTAGCCATCAAGAGAGCAGCAAAGAGGACTGCCAAGAACACCACCGGACCGATTGCTTTCCTGTCTCGTATCGCTTTGCACAACAGACTTCGGCCGCTCAACTCTTCACATGCCACACATGTGAGGCAATAGTTGGCGTTGATAAAAACGTATATCATTCCGTGAAATCGTTCAGCGTCGTGAGAACGCACTAATAGCTCAGCCGCATCTCTTTGATACAAAGTTGCGAGGGCGCACTGCTTGGGGCTCAATGCAAATCAACTCATCAATGAACTAAGAGTGATGGTCCATGGACGGAGTCACATCAAGACCACACTGAGACAAGTAGCAAGTGCCAAGAGAAAGGATCCCTTCAAGGTTCTCATCGCAACCATACTCTCCCAGAGAACCAGAGACGAAAACACAAGTCGCGCAACCAAGCAGCTCTTCGCCAAATTTCCTTCGGCAAACGCCCTAGCTCAAGCTCCGTTGAAGACTGTAGAACGTTTGACTCGCCCAACAGGCTTCTACCATGTTAAGGCTAGGAAGATCAAGGAGGTAGCCAAGGCCATCGTAGAACAATACAAGGGAAAAGTACCCAGAGACTTGGAAAGCTTGCTCGAACTCCCTCTGGTTGGAAGGAAGACTGCGAACTGCGTCTTGGTATACGGTTTCGGCGAACCTGCGATTCCAGTAGACACTCATGTCCACAGAATCTCTAACCGACTAGGCATAGTCAAGACGAAGACGCCTGTCCAGACAGAGGACCAACTCATGCAGTACTTCGACAGAAAGCACTGGATAGAAGTGAATGAACTCATGGTTCGGTTCGGTAAGACAATCTGCAAGCCGATTGGGCCAAGATGCCATGTCTGCAGGTTAAGACGCTACTGCAAATGGTATGCGGGGAACCGACCTAAGTCAGTCAACTTGCATTGAGCCAAAGGTTGTTGTCCAAGACACAGATCCCTACTAAAATCCTGTATCGACGCGTGAGCCTCGCCTGTTGACAGGAGCCATCAGGGGCTAAGGTTGAATCTTCACCCCGACGGCGTCTGCAAGCCTTTTCAGATCGTCTTCGCTCATCCACTCAGTCTTGAGGTACTGATAGATCTCTTTGTCAGTCATTCCAAGTCTCCGCGCTTCTTTGACTGCATGCCTATAGGCTTCGATCTCTGTAGGCCTATCAACGTATTCCCACCTATTCTCGAAAAGCTCTTTCCCTTCTAGAAACTGTTTCACGTGAACCAGTTCGTGAACTATGTCCAGATATAGGTCTCTTTCATCTCCGCTCTTGAGGTAATGGGCGCTGACCAGGATGTGCCCATCTTGATCGCTGACTCCCATATATCCTCGTCTTGAAGAGAAGAACTCGACCTTCAGATTGTTGAGAGTCTTCTCTGTTTCTTCGCCAAAGATCTCTCGAACTGCCTCGATCTTCTCGAAGCCTTTGAAGTAGTCGGTGAAGCGATGCAGAGTGATCTTGACATCTCTGTTCATTTCGACGCCGAACATAGCCACGTTGATGGATATTTCGACGAAATAACCATTGCGAAATCGTCAGGAGACTTGGGTTCTTGAGCAAATGGAACACAGATCCAAGATTCTCTTTCGGTTTCATGATGATCGCAGTCTGCCACAGCGGGATTCGCTCAGTAAGATCCGCATCGACCTAGACTACCCGCTCGATGAGACATCGCCTTGGCTGACATTCTTGGCCGAAGCATTTCATTAACAGGAAGGCCTCCGCGATGATGTTGATTGAACTCGAGAGTCATGATCTTCAAAGATGAATAATGAAGAAGAGATCACCTTGAACTCATAATCGGTGAGAATGCGAATGCACAAAAAGTCGGGTTGAGTGACTCAGCTGTCTGGCCGCGACTCAGACGCTGGGAATCAGGCGGAAGAGCTGGGGACCGATTCATTTCTGCCCTTGCAGAATAGGTCGTACGCTTCATCCACGCTTGCATTTTCATGTACAATAGTGCGGACAGCCTTGATCATACCTACGGGGGATTCGGACTGGAAGATGTTCCTTCCCATGTCTACTCCAACAGCTCCAGCGTGAACAGCGTCGTATGCGAGCTGCAGCGCGTCACGTTCTGGGATCTTCTTGCCTCCAGCTATGACTACTGGCACAGGGCAACCATCAACAACCTTCTGGAAGTCCTCGCAATAGTAGGTCTTTACGAAGTGGGCGCCTAGCTCCGCGGCGATGCGGCAGGCAAGGGCAAGATACCGAGCATCACGAGTCATTTCTCTCCCGACAGCCGTGACTGCTAGAACGGGAATCCCGTAGCGCTCTCCCATGTTCACCAATTTCGATAAGTTCAGCAGGGTTTGCCGCTCATACTCAGAGCCCACAAAAATCGATAGAGCCACCCCTGCAGCGTTAAGACGAATGGCCTCCTCCACTGAAGTGATTATTCCCTCATTGGACAATTCTCTAAGAATACTCGTGCCTCCCGATACTCTCAGGACAACTGGAAGATCGCACTCAGCGCCCACAGAAGTTCGCAAAACTCCACGTGTAAGCATTAGACAGTCAGCGTACGGAATGAGCGGCTTGATGGTTTCTCTCGGGTTCTCCAGCCCCGTTGTAGGACCTTGGAAGTATCCGTGATCGACAGCCAACATGACTGTGCGACCGGTGCTAGGCCTTATGATGCGAGAAAGACGGTTCTTTATTCCCCAATCCAAGGTTACGATCTCTTCCGACAGCAAGAGAAGGCGCAGAGTCAGCTAGTTAAGCCTAACCCTGAGGAACGAGTCTTCACGGGGCTACGCCGTGATGATGATCTTTCCGCAGTCTCCTCGCTGAGCTGTCTGCACAGCCGCTTCAAAGTCGTCCAGCTTGAATCTATGGGTTATTAGAGGGGCTAGGTTCAGTTTGCGCTCTTCCATTAGCTTCAGAGCAGCCTTGGTTTCCGCCTCTGTAGCGGCGTTGCTGGTTATGATGGAGATCTCGGCGTTGAATATGTCGCTGAGATCGTAGTCCAGCCTGCTACCCTTTGCAGGCACCCCGAATAGGCAGACCTTTCCCCCTTTCCTGACCGCGTTCAACGCTTGCACTACCGCTCCAGAGCCCCCCGACGCCACGACCACCAAGTCAGCTCCCACCCCCTCGGTCTGTTCCTTGATCTTCAAAGGGACATCCGTCTTTGCCGCATCATAGACTATCGATGCTCCGAAACGCTCAGCGAACTCAAGCCTAGTTGTGTTAAGGTCGCTCACCATGACGTTAGCTCCACGCATAGACAACAGTCGAAGGTGAGTAAGTCCAATTGGACCTGCACCTATCACCAGTACGGTTTCGTCTCCGGAGATGTTGCATCTGTCTAGGGCTCTTATGCAACAAGCAGTTGGTTCTATGAGACTGGCTTCTTCGAAGGTCACCTGCTCGGGAAGCTTCAGCACTCCTCCATGCTCCATGTTCCAAGCTGGTACACGGAAGTACTCGGAGAAGCCTCCCGGATCTAGATTGCTGGCTCGGTAGTGAGGGCACATGGTTTCGCTTCCATGTCTACAGAGATGGCACTGGTAGCACGGCACATGATGATGGGGAAACACCCTATCCCCGACCTTGAAACCTTCAACATCTTCACCGACATCAGACACTACACCCGAAGCTTCATGTCCAAGCACAGGTTGAGATGCAAGGTATCGTCCCTGCACCTTCTCAAGATCTGTTCCACAAAGTCCACAAACCTTCATCTCCACCAGAATGTCGCCTTTCTTCAAAATAGGTGGAGACGATTCTTCAACTGCTACTTTACCTGTGGACTTCAAAACTATGTATTTCATTCAACAGTCTTCCACTGAAGCGCTCAGACATTCCAGACTACTGCTTCGACCCAAACTCCCACTCACACCAAAGCTCCTCAGAGTGCCTGTCCGGTGGGCATACACGGCATAGAACATCAACTTGGGGATTGAGTTCCTGAGCAAAAGCTTTCAAGTATTCATGGCGGACTTGTTTGCAGGGAAATTCCGGCAAACCCTTCCGCCTTCTTGTCAGCTGGGTTTCACAACTTACTACTCGAAGAATCCCCTTGGATCGACTAACTTCAACTTCCTTGTGCTTCTGGTCAAGTGACCAACTCGTCAGTTGGAGAGCCTCCATGATATCTGGCATGGAGAACTGTGATCTTCCCAAGAACTTTCCAATCTCGCGTGCCTCTATCGCCGCCATCGTCCTCCAGCACGATTTATCGATCTCTGTCGCTGCCTCCGTTCCGAACTTCCCCTCTATCCCTAAGAAGTAGAGACCATCGACGCGAAATACGTTCCTAATGTGCATGAAGAACAAGTCGATCAGTTTCTGTTCCGGCAGAGAGGAGAGGAGTGCACGATCCTTGTCTCTGTTCAACCTACATACCTCGGCATTCAAATCATTCTGAGTGGGATACTTATCTTGCGCTTGGACGACTTCAGGAGTGCAGGGCCTGACTGGTTGTCCTTGTTGTGCACACAGCACTGAGTCTGAAGATCACGTTTGGGCGGGCTTCCCAGAGGCCAGTTGTTTTAGGTCTTCCCGTCCTCCAGCGTATCCTGCCGCTATCAGAGTGTCTCCTTCCTTCACTACAAGGTCTGGCCTGGGCCGAAGCCAAGCATCTCCTCGCCTCACCGCTAAGACCCACATGCCCGTTTCCTCTTGGATCTGCGCCTCCTGCAGGTTCCTTCCAACAAGCACAGAGCCCTTCGAAACCGGGACTCGCATCACGGTTTCCTCCGCCTCTCGGATGGCGAGACGTAGAACTGGATGGGGCTTCAAGCCTCTCAGAACAACATCGGCTATCTGCGCTGCCGCGTCTGCAATGTTCTCTGAAACTAGGGCCAGACGAATCAGACCGAGATAATCCTTCGACTCCTCAGGTGTGATGCATCTCGTCAAGACGAGAAGTTCGAACTCTGTATGCAGGTCGTCCATACGGTTCTCCAAGGCGTGGACTTCTTCAGCCAGTTCACGGTTATTCAGCAGAAGAGAAGAGTATGCTAGGTCGACCATGAGTTCAGAGGTGTCCTTCAACTCGGCCATCTTGTCGATCATTGTCTTAAACTGCTTTTCGTCTTGCTCCACGTCTATTCCTCCAGTTCTTCAGAATTCCTTCAGCAACCTGTCTCAATTCCTCTATGCCTAGAGGTGCTCCTCGAGCGATGAGAATGTCCCCCTTCTGGAGCGTTTCATCTTCCTTTGGGTTGATTATCCAATCTCTACCTCGTCTGATGGCAATGATGTTTGCTCCGATCCTTGAGGCCAGTTTCAGATCCCCGCGCCTACGCCCAACGAGTATTGATTCGGGTTTTATCTCGACTCGGATCAGTCGTTCCTCAACTTTTTCGAAGACCTCTCGCACCAGTGGGTGGATGCCTATGCCTCGTAGAACTATTGCGCTGATGTCACCTGCTGCGTCAGAGATCTTATCTATCGCCGAGGCTACAACCGAGACACCGACAAGCGATTCAGCATCACTAGGGTTCCTGACAGCTATCATTGCACTCATATCGAGAAGATATGCGAGCGAGTCTACGCATTTTTCAAGTTCAAGAACTTCCTCGGCGAGTTCACGACTATTGAAGAGCGCCGAAGAGTATGCCAGATCGATCATCAGCTCTGACATGTCCTTCATTTCCACAAGCAGATCCCGCACTGGAATCGGCCTGTACTGAATCCTATCCAAAGTCCCCATGCGAAGGCAGAACTCTCCGAACGCACCTAGGATATGCCATAAGCCTAAATATCTGTTTCTTCGAACCGTCGGAGAAGTGACAACCCATTCAGACAGGCAGAATCGTCCGGTTCGGTGGCATAGCATGCCAGAAAGGAGAAGTAACCGACTCGTTGCTTGGCGACGTACATGGCTCACGAGTGCCACGCATTCGGAGGGAACCCGGATCTTTCTCTGTATCGATCGAGACATATTGTACTTGAAGTCTGCCAGAATCTAGCTGTCATGACTGGACATAATGAAGGTCAAGGAATTTCGGGAGAAGGCGAACACACTGAAGATACCTAGCCAGCGAACGACCCATACCATGAATTCCGCAGCCTTCCTCAGGACTCTTAGAGAGACCTTGATTGCATACTCCTTCGATTTTGGCGGACTGCTTGCAGGCTTCGTGCTTGCCACTCAACTGAACGTTTTCCAGCTTTCTCAGTGGGCCATTGCGATATATCCCGCAATTGTAAGTGCAAAGGGCGTCATCGGAGGCCTGCTCAGCGGACGTCTAGGTACTGCGCTGCACATCGGCACCGTCTATCCAAGATTCTTTGGGAACACAAAAAGCTTCTACACGTTATACGCGGCCCTAACTGTCATAACCTTGGCAACCAGCGTAGCAATGAGTCTGGTCTCTCTAGTCTTTGGTCTTCTGTTTTGGGGCATCACTATCGCAGACTTCTTTGCGATTCTGAGAGTTGTTATCGCGACAATGGCGTTAGGACTATTCCTCACTCTGGTTACAGTAAAGGTCGCGTTCGTCACTTTCCAGAGAGGTTTAGATCCCGATGTTGTTGTATACCCAATAATGTCCACGACAGCAGACATATTCATAACCTTATGCTACGTTCTGGTGCTCAACCTGATCTATCTTTTCGACTTCGGCCAACATGTGATTTCGCTAATAGTGCTACTACACGGAGTCATCATACTCTGTATTCTCCCCCGAAACATTCGCGACAAAGAATTTCTCAAGACAATAAGAGAGTCTCTGTTCACAATGATACTAGTAGCATTCATCGTCAACGTGACCGGAACCGTACTCAAGAGAATAGGCATTGTTGTAGAGGAGAGAAAAGAAATCTACACAGTCTACCCAGCCTTGATTGACATGGTAGGAGACGTGGGATCTGTCGTCGGTTCCACAGCCACAACAAAGCTTGCTCTAGGGTTGCTTAGACCCTATCTCTCCGCTATGAAGAATCATGCTATGCAAATCCTCAGTGCCTGGACAGCCTCAGTGATAATGTTCGTTCTTCTCGCAGTTTCGTCCCTACTCATGAACAACATATTAACACCATATAGACTCATAGGGCTAGCCTCGGTTCTACTAGTGACCAACCTGATCTCAGTTGCAGCAATTGTCCTTGTGTCTTTCATCGTTGCGATCATAACATTCCAGCGAGGCCTGGATCCCGACAACTTCGTCATTCCCATCGAAAGTTCTCTTGCGGATAGCATGACTTCCGTAGCTCTACTCGTTGGCTTGATCTTGGTGGAATAGCTTTAGGGTATTATCTCGCAGCTGTTGTACCTAGGATAATCAAAGTCGCGCAACAAAACCGCACCTTTAGATATGAGATAGCGAATTGCGGGAAGTGTAGACTTCAAAGCATCAATCAGGTTTTGCACAGTACAGCACACAAGACAAAAGCCCTCTTCTCCCCATAGCTTCGTAACGTTTGCATAGAGGCATCTTCCACCACACAGAGAGTATATCGGGCAATTGGTGCAAGGCTCAGAAACGAATACCGCTCGAGACACCAAGTCGCCTGGATCTGTGTTCTCAATGTTGCCGAGGTAGAAGTCTTTCATGCCGGCCATCACAGGACACGGCGTAATGTTGCCGTCTGTCTGAATGTTGAACATCGTCCATCCTGCTCCGCATCTAAGTTTTGTTGGCTCGTTCAGAAGCAACGATTGCATAATGCCTACAAACGGATAGATTCGAAGAACTTCGTCATGATCCTCCATATGCCTGACCCATATGTCGATCAGGTTCCTGACTCTAGGGTCATACTCTGTATTCACCCACTCCGAGAACCTCTCTTTGTCATAGTCATTATGCCAGAAGAGTGCATCTAGCTGCCAATGAATAGAGTTGAACAACTCCTCATTGAAAAGCAGCGAGCAAACCTCATGATCGATTCTCGTCTCTCTGCCCACGGTCATTCTGGCGATCACTTCCCCGACGAATCCCCTTTCTCGGAGTCGGCTGAGGTTTCGAATCACTTGATCATAGACGCCTTTTCCTCGGTAGTGGTCCGTTAGCTCTCTGCCTCCGTCGACAGATACTAGGATAGCGTCAAGTCTGTTGAGGCATTCCAAACCCAACCTGTGAAGAAGGATGCCGTTCGTCTGCAGGAGGAACCTCCTAGCAGGCACGATATGCATGATCTTTTCGAGCATGTCAATCCGGAGGAGCGGCTCTCCGCCGTAGAACACAATGGTTGAATCTGAATCCTTCTCGCAGAACCTTTCAAGCTTGGCCAAGTCGTAGACTATCGAGCTTGGAACAGAATAATCTATCTTGAGACTTCCAAGATCGACTCCGAAGTCATTGCAGCACTTCTCGTAGCAGTATACGCATCTAAGATTGCATTTGGATGTGAGGGTTACGTAGTACTGCATACCGGCTCCCTCGATGTCGGCACTACGCAGATCGATGGAACAGCGCTCTTTCAGTCAGAGCATTGACTTCATACTTGTTCTTCAAACTCAGGGAGATCTCAATATCACTCTTTCCTAATGACCTGTATGTTTCGGCATCCTTTGAGATCGAGTAATGAGTGTAGCTCAGAATCAGGTGGTAACTCGTGCCACACCGGACGAACTGTTCCCGCTCTTTGAGAAGGCTCCATGCAAGTCGCTCATGCCCTCAAGACTTTTATAGAAAGTCACGTTCAAAACGGTGCGGAATTTGGATCAGGACTAGGCGGAACGTACGATGTCTGAGACTAAGACCATTGAGTCAATAATGAAAGAGGTAAGGAAGCTTCCTCCCAGTGAGGACTTCAGGAACCACGCAATAATCAAGAGCGAGGAGGAGTATCGAAGAATATACGAGGAGTCCGTCCGTGATCCTCCTAAGTGGTGGGAGAACCATGCCGACGAGTTGGATTGGTTTAGTAAGGGATGGAAGAGGGTCTTTGAATGGAACGTTGATGACGCTAGGTTCACTTGGTTCAAAGGAGGAAAGCTCAATGCATCCTACAACTGCTTGGATCGACATCTGAAGACTTGGCGAAAGAATAAGGCGGCCATAATCTGGCAGGGCGAGCCTGAAAGCGATGTCAGAGTTCTCACATATCAACAGCTTCACAGCGAAGTCTGCAAGTTTGCCAATGTCCTGAAAGCAAAGGGCGTGAAGAGAGGAGACAGAGTTTCCATCTATCTTCCCATGATCCCCGAGCTTCCAATAGCTATGCTTGCCTGCGCGAGGATAGGCGCAGTACACAGCGTAGTTTTCGGAGGTTTCAGCGTAGAGTCACTCCGCGATCGAATAAACGATAGCCAGTGCAAGATCCTGATCACCGCTGACGGCTCTTATAGACGTGGGAAGCTCATACCTCTCAAGGCCAGTGCGGATGCGGCAGTCGCAGCCTGCCCGAGTGTCGAATTCATTATTGTGGTCAGGAGACTAGGTGAAGACGTTATGATGAAAACAGGCCGCGACTTCTGGTGGCATGAGGAAGTGGAAAAAGTTCCGGCCAAATGTACTCCTGAGCCAATGGATGCCGAAGACACTCTGTTCATTCTATACACAAGCGGAAGCACAGGGAAACCCAAGGGTGTGCTTCACACAACCGGTGGCTACCTACTTTACACGACCTTAACCTTCAAGTGGATCTTCGACTACCACGACGATGACACATACTGGTGCACCGCCGATATCGGTTGGATAACCGGGCACAGCTACATTGTCTATGGGCCGCTTTCAGCCGGAGCAACCACCCTCATGTTTGAAGGCGTGCCAGACTATCCCGAACCCGACCGATTCTGGCAGATAGTAGAGAAATTCAGAGTGAACATCTTCTACACAGCCCCTACGGCTATTCGCGCTCTTATGAGAAGCGGCACGAGCTGGCCTGAAAGAAGAGACCTCTCAAGTCTGCGGCTTCTTGGAACAGTGGGCGAGCCGATCAACCCTGAGGCGTGGATGTGGTATTATACGAACATAGGGAAAGGGGTGTGCCCGATCGTTGATACATGGTGGCAGACAGAAACCGGTGGAATACTGATTACGCCACTTCCTGGAGCGCACACTCTGAAACCCGGTTCCGCTAGCAAGCCCTTCCCCAGCATTGAGCCCGCAGTTCTGAGAGACGACGGCTCTGTGGCTGCGCCCGGTGAAGGAGGCTACTTGGTCATAAGGAAGCCTTGGCCTGGCCTCATGCGAACAGTTTTTGGGGCCCACGATAGGTTCAAGGAAATCTACTGGTCTCGATTCAAGGGAGTATACTTCACTAGCGATGGAGCTCGGGTCGATTCAGACGGCGACTATTGGCTCATGGGACGAGTTGACGATGTCATAAAAGTCTCAGGACATAGAATCGGAACCGCCGAGATTGAAAGCGCCTTGGTAAGCCATCCACGTGTTGCCGAAGCCGCCGTGGTCCCAATCCCGCATGAGATCAAGGGTGAAGCCATATATGCATACGTAACCTTGAAGGAAGGTGTAGCGGCTTCTGAGGCTCTAAAGAAGGAGTTGGGCCTGCATGTGCGCAACACCGTTGGCCCCATAGCCGTTCCTGAGAATATCCAGTTCGCAGAGGCGCTGCCCAAGACTAGGAGTGGGAAGATAATGCGTAGAATACTTAGAAAGATAGCTGCGGGAGAATCCGGCGATCTTGGAGACATAACAACTCTAGCCGATCCATCTGTCGTTGAGAAGCTGGTTGAGCAGAGAGGAGAGGCGAGCAGTCGATGATGGCGTTAGTTAGACTTCATCCGAAGGATGATGTAGAGAAGCTTTGGAACTCCGTTCTGGCAGACCTCGGGGACTATGAATCCAAAGAGATAACACCATTCTATGCTTCGCAAAGCGCCCAAGGCTTCGTCTCAATCAGTCTGTACGCAAAGAACCCCGATAGCATTATGGAGTTCCTGACACAACAAATCTGTCGAATTGATGGACTATCTGACTCACATACAATCCCCTTGATCCAGCTCGCTTTTCTTCCAATCTTGAAGGACACTCCCGCAACCATGGGAAGATACACAGTTGAGGTGAGGGTTCACCCTCAAGACTACTCAAGTTTGTACAAGTCCCTGCTTGAGAAGAAATATGAACCGGATCTGGTCCTTGCCTACGTCGCATACCTGTTCGGCGAATACGACTTGTTCATGTCTCTCGTCGCTAAAGATCAGAAACAGGTCGAAGAATTCGCGAAATCTCTAGAGAAAACCCAAAGAGCAATCGAAACGAAGATAACTCCGATTAGAAGAACTCTACTCTTGGCGAGAAGAGAGGATTGGGACAGATTCAGAGCTCGGCTTCTTTACAGACCGTCATGGCTCAAACCCGATGTTGAGGCGCTTTATGACTTCAACCTGTCAGTAACCGAGTACGGGTCTCCATACTGACACAGGGACACGAGCTCTACGAAGAACATCCTCAAACAATAGAAGGGGGCTTATTTCTTCATAGTTTTCATTGTCAAGCTCAAGATCGCAGACATCACGGACAGTGCTGCTGCTACGAAGAATGCGTAGACATAGGTTCCAGACAGGTCATGAACTAGTGCTCCGACCAACGGACCAATTATCCCGGCAACTCCGTAGGCAGTAAACATCAGTCCGTAGTTGACTCCCAAATACCTAGTTCCGAAGCTGTCCGCTGTTGCTGACGGAAAGATGGCTAACGTTCCTCCAAAGCAGAACCCGACCGTTGCCGCAGCCACGGCCAACAGAAGGATTGTGCGGCCCATTTCTCTCAAGAGAAACATGACGGTGGCATTTAACACGAACATCGCAAGCATTGTCCTCTGTCTTCCGATCCTGTCCGAGACGAATCCCCAGATCACTCTACCGGCTCCATTGAAGAGAGCTAGGACTCCTACAATGGTTGCAGCTTCAGCTGCCGCAAGTCCGGACTCCTGCCCGAAAGGAGAGAGATGACCGATGACCATCAGGCCAGAGGAAGCACCGAAGGCAAACATAGCCCATAGCCTGTAGAAAGTTCCCGTCTTCACCATTTCCTTCCAAGTGTGCCCACTCACCATAGTCTTCGCTGAAGATTGGGAGGGACTCTGGCCGACAGGTAGCCAACCACTTGGCGGATTTCTCAGCAACTGGGCACCCGCCAATATCGAGATCATGTATATCGCTCCGAGTATAACGAACGCTTGTCTCCAACTACTTTCAGAAGACCCTAAACCGATCAAGTAATTTGCGAATTGAGCATAGAAGAAGGACCCTGCTCCGAATCCAGCCACAGCCAGTCCAGAGACAAGACCCCTCTTGTCCGGAAACCACTTAATGCAAGCGGCTATGGGGCACACGTAGGCCAGCCCTATGCCAATTCCACCTAGAACACCATATGTCGCATAGACCAGCTCCAACCGTGCAGCTTGGCTCGCTAAAATGTTTCCCAGACCCAGCACCAGCCCTCCTGCCGTGGCCACGACCCTCGGGCCGCTGCGATCTTGCCACAGACCAGCGAAAACCATCGTGACAGAGAACGTGGCAAGCGCTAAGGTGAAGGGGAGGGAAACCTGCGTACTTGTCGAACCGGGAAAAGCCGTCAAAAGGGGCTTCACGAAGACACTCCAAGAGTACAAGGAACCTAGGCTCAGCTGAATCAGTATTGCCCCGGCAACCACGAACCAGCGATTTTGATACTTCAATTCTGCGGATGAAGATTCTGCCCGAGGAATATTGATTGATACGAGTTCTCTTATGGTTGAATTCAACCTCGATTTGTGAGCCTGCAGTTCAGCCAACCGATCGACAGATATCACATGTGCTCGACCGGGTCCGTGGTGGCATATGCTCCGTTTTTATCTCTTTCCTAGACGATATCCCTTACAGAGAAGTAAGTCAACAAAAAGAGGAATGACTCTTCTATGGCAAGCCATACGCTTGCTTAGTATCTTCTATGCTTCTGGTAGCATTCTCTACAATAGACCGGTTTCCCTTCGGTAGGCTTGAATGGAACTTCACATTCTTTGCCACAGTCAGAGCAAACGGCTTTGTGCATTGTTCTTGGGCCTCCGAATCTACGCCTTTCGAAATCCATCCGCTTTCTCACATCCTTTTCCAGTCGGTTATACACCGGATCTAACTAAGAAGTCGAATCCACTGTATACCTTCGACAATCAGACACCTAACTAGTAGATAAAGTATTCATTCCGGCCATACGATCACAATCACGAAAAAGCTGTTGAAATACATGGGCCCAAACAGCCAATAGACTTCCGTATTCGCCTTTGTGATTCTAGAGCCGACTTCCTTTTAACCTCTAGCAACAGATCACTTCATATGCTCACGAACGAGGAGGCAACTCAGCTACTCAAGAGGCATATCAAGAATGCTCAGGCCCGCAGACATTGCATAACTGTGTCAGAGATAATGGGAAAGGTTGCACAAAGATTTGGAATGAACCAAGATGAGTGGCAACTTTGTGGCTTGCTCCACGATCTTGACCGTGAGAAGATTCATGGAGATATGAGTAAACATGGCTTGGTGGCAGCGGAGCTACTTGAAAGTCTTCTTTCAAAAGACTGCCTCCACGCGATCAGAGCTCATGATCACAGAACGGGAGTGACCCCTCGGAGCATCGTGGACAAGGCCTTGATCGCGTCTGATGCTGTAGTGTCCTTTTTGTCAGAGTTGGCAGAGCGAAAGCAGATGGGTGGACCAGCAGAGCTGAACTCAAACACGTTTCAGAAGATATTTGAGGATAAACCCTTCAGGAAGCTTGGATACCTGAAGAACCGAGTAGAAATCTGCCGTGAAATAGGCATTCCTCTGGATGAGTTTCTGCGCTTTGCACAGGAATCGTTTCACAGAAGAGAACTCTTGCGAAAGAACGGTGCTTCGTCGCAATGATTCCTACCCAGGTTCGAACTCGCGGATATTTACGTATACGAAGGATGTCTTTTTCTCAGAAAGTCCACAGCTTCCTTTACTTTTTGCGCAGACTCTTTGCGACAAACTAGAACGGCGTCATCGGCCACTGCTACTACTAGGTTCTTTGCGTCGACTAACACTGCCAGCTTTCGGCCTCCGGATACTATGTTGTCCTTGCTGCCGAACAAGAGGACCCGCCCTCTCAAAACGTTTTGCTTCTTTCGCAGGCGAGGCAATTGATCTAAGGAACTCCATGAGCCCAAGTCATTCCACTCGAACTCTGCGGGAACCATGATTGCATTCGTTGACTTCTCCATCACGGCATAGTCGAATGAAATTCTCGGCATTCTACGGAATGCGGCTTTCAGCCTTCCTTGAAATGATGATCTCGGCATGGTCAGCAGGTCTCCGGCGAATTTGAATATCTGAGGAGAGTATTTCCGAAGTTGCTCCATCATTACGTTTGCTTTGGCTACGAATATTCCGCTATTCCAGAAGTAGTTTCCTTCTTTGAGGTATCTCTTTACTGTCGCTAGGTCCGGCTTCTCTCTAAAGCTCAACACGGGATACATTGGAGGTTTCCTTCTCACTTGCTTTAGGTCGCACTGTATGTACCCGTATCCTGTCGATGGACGGTTGGGCTTTATCCCGATGGTCACTATGCAACGTGTTCTCTCAGCCACAGAGAGAGCCAGAGCTGCGGTTCTGGCGAATCTGCCTTCCGGGCTGATGTAGTGGTCTGCGGGAAGAAACATCAAGACTGCTTCCGGATCGCTCTTCACTATCCAAGAGCAACTAAGAGCGATAGAAGGAGCCGTGTCTCTACCCACTGGCTCGATAATGACATTGTCTTTGCCCAATGCAGGAATCTGCTTCTTGATGATTGCTTCAAGGCCTGACCTAGTTGACACCCAGATGCTGCGCCGATCTACAACCCGACGCGCTCTCCAATACGCGTATTGTAGAAGAGAGCGGTTTCCGTAAAGAGTCAGGAACTGCTTCGGATACGCTTCTCTACTCGCTGGCCAGAACCTTCTGCCCGATCCTCCAGCCATTATGACTACGTGACGCATATGATACGCCCTATGCAGCAAACCACTCAGTCTTGGTACCTTAGAGGATACGTCCCTGATGAAAGCCTTGTGCAGCCGCGATGGCTAGAGGCAGCATTACACCAGTTCCACGGGTTTCTTTCGTCCAGAGGACAGCAGTCCAAGAAGACTGTGTGAGCCCCCCCGATCGAATCTGGCTGCGATTCAGTTGCGTCGGATAGCGTCCAAGGTTAGGATCTTTCCTGCAAGGACGCCTGTGGGAACCTCTCGGTCAACCGCGATCTCGCCGTTTACTATGACATAGATTGCCCCTTCGGGTGTCAATGTTGGTCGAGCGAAGGTTGAGCGGTCACGAATCCTCTGTTGGTCGAGAATCACTATGTCTGCCCACATTCCCGGCCGTATCAGGCCCCTGTCCCTCTGCTTGAGAACGGTTGCCGGATAGGAAGTGACCTTTCTTATGGCTTGAGCTAGAGAGAGAATCCTCCTTTCCTTTACGTATCTTGCCAGCAATCGGGGATATGTTCCATACGTTCTCGGATGAGTTGCAGCCTCTCTTTCGCTTGGAGGAGTATCATATGACGAGCAATCCGTTGAGATCATTGAAATGGGACTTGCGATCACCGTCTCCACGTCTCGTTCATTCATGTATCCGGCCATTCTTGTTTCGCCGCCATCCGCAATTACTAGGTCTCTTGCCGCCGTGATCGAGTCCTTCCTGGCAAGCTTCGCGATTTCCGTGAGGTTCTTTCCGAGTAGATCCGGCCGACTCTTGGAATGAACTACCACAGCAGTTCCCGGAACTTCAAACCTCGGCGAAACCACTCCTTTCAGCTGTAGTTCCTTTCTTCGTTGATCGGCTTTTTCTCGCTCTGCTGCGATTCGGTTGACCACCTCTTCTCTTATTCTCTCGAATTGGCGAGGATCTGCAAGTCTTTTGAGAAGCTGCTTATGGTCTATGTCTCCTTCGGGTGCGAAGATCCTTCTCAATAGGAAGGAGACTCCGGCCCGATCGTAGGGGTAGACATCGCAGGTCACCTCCAATCCCCTTCCACGTGCCTGCTCCATGAGCTTCAATGTCTTCCTTACCTTCCCCCAGTTTCTTCTTCCCCAAGCCTTGTGATGTGCAATATTCGCAGGGACCTTCGATTTCTCGCCAATCGCGATGGCCTCTCGCACAGCCTCGACAACATAATCCCCTTCGTGTCTGATGTGAGTCAGGTAGACGCCCCCATGTCTGGCAACAACCTTGCATAGTCTCACTATTTCCTCTGTTGTTGCGTTCCTGCCCGGCGCATATGTGAGTCCAGTGCTCAGGCCCAACGCACCGTCGTGCATGGCTCGGTTGAGCAGGCTCTCCATTCGGCGGATCTCTCGCCCTGAGAGACCTACTTTTTCCCCTCCGTTGCCTTCGGGCCCCAGCACGGCGGACCTTATAGTGCCGTGGCCAACCAAGGGTGCCACATTTTCTCCGATGCCTTGTCTCCTCAGTTTCGCAAGGTACTCCTCCATCGTTCTCCAGTCAACCCTTACCTTCCTGTCGCGGCCGACTGTTAGCCTCCTCACCATCTGATGTCGATTCTTGGCGGTTATCGGAGCCATGGATGAGCCACAATTCCCAACTGCCTGAGTAGTGATCCCTTGAAGCAGACTACTAGTCGCCTTGGGTTGGGCCAGTAGAGTCCTGTCGGAATGTGAATGAATATCAACAAAACCCGGACAGACGATCAGGCCGCTCGCCGATACTACTTTGCTTGACCGAATCTGTCCCGTAAGATGCCCTAGGAAGCTGATCTTTCCAGCTGTAATCCCTATGTCTGCCTTAAACCAAGGACTTCCAGTTCCATCAAGTATACAGCCGTCCCTAATCACCAGATCGTAATGCATACTCCATCGCGAAAAATGTCGCAGACATGATATTTAACAGGTAGTTTCCGTCAAAAGAGATGACTCGATGTCAAGGTCAGATGAGTGAAGGGAGATATCGTCTGTTGCCGCTTAGAAAGGCAAGTATTCAATACAATTCAGAACATCAACTTGGAGAATGAGACATATGAAAATGGAACAGAGGCTGAAGCTTCAGGTCCTCATATGCGGGGCCGTAGTTATGGCTTTGGAGATCACTGGAAGCCGCATTCTAGCGCCCTACTTTGGAAGCACAATCTTCGTGTGGGGTAGCCTCATAGGAGTTGTTCTGACAGCTTTGTCTACGGGTTATTATGTTGGAGGGAGGATCGCAGACAAGAGACCTGATTTCGAAATTCTATGTCTAATAATTCTGACATCTGGAGTTTTTGTGCTTCTAATTCCGGTGATCACACCCGTCGTCTTCGATCTCACGATTTCACTGAGCCTCGGCGAAAGGTATTCTCCGCTCATAGCCTCTGCTGCAATCCTAACCGTGCCAAGCTTTCTTCTGGGCACAGTGTCCCCCTACGCGATAAAGCTTGTCGCGAAGAACATATCAGATCTTGGCAACGTGGCGGGCAAGCTGTATTCGCTCTCCACGGCGGGTAGTATTCTTGGCACATTCGTCACCGCCTTTGTTCTCATTCCAGAAATGGGAATCTCGAGAATCCTTCAACTACTGGGCGTCGTACTCGTTGGGCTTTCACTATTGGGACTCAGAGGGAAAGGTCAAGTTCTGCTGATTCTCTTCCTGATTCTATCTGCCTTTCTCGCTCCTCCTTCGTCTATGAGCCCGAACGTGATGATGTTCAAGCTAACTCTGAACGATGTCGTCTACGAGAAGGACACGCTTTACCATCATATGGCTATCTTGGAGGGGATTGACCCCTTTCACGGCGGAAAAGTCCGAACAATGCTGCTAGATGATCATTTTCACAGCGCGATGGATCTGAACGATCCGCAGAGAATAGTCTATCCCTACAATTACTACTTTCATATGGGCTTTGTATTCAATCCCGACACTACAGATGTCTTGTTCATTGGCGGTGGGGGCTTCTCCGGCCCAAAGAGGTTCCTCGCAGACTATCCGCAAGTGAGTGTTGATGTCGTAGAAATAGATGGCGAGGTCATTGAGGCAGCTAAGCGGTACTTCAATGTCAAAGAGAGCCCACGCCTGAGGATATTCAACGAGGACGGACGAATGTATCTGCAGAGATCCGAGAAGAAGTACGATCTCATTGTGCTCGACGCATATTCACGGACCTACGTTCCCTTCCATTTGATGACTCTAGAGTTCTTCAGAGAAGTGAGCATGGACCTCAAACCAAATGGTGTGATCGTTTCAAATCTGATCTCCTCTTTGATTGGCCCGTATTCAGAGCTCTTCAAGGCTGAATGCAACACAGTCATGCAGATGTTCAGCAATATCTACGTGTTTCAGGCAAGTGGATACTCCTCCCGAGATACGAAGGAGTATGAGACAACTCAGAACTTCGCACTCGTGGCCACAAAGGCAGTCAGTCGATATTCCAAGGAAGAATTGGTCGCGAGAGCGCGAGCAAACAGAACTATCAAGATTGCCGACTTTCATGAGTATGTCGGAACCTTAGTTGAAGGCGAGTGGATCATAACTAGCCACATAGTTTTAACTGATGATTATGCCCCTGTCGAAACGCTACTTAACCCGATCACGGGAGAAAGAATTCAGAAAGAAGAGCGATTTGTCTTCACGCGGTCGTTCCAGCCAAGCGACCTTCTAATTCTATTGTCCTTCTCTGTGATCCTTGCTGGCCTCTGGATCTACGGTCTCCGTAAACGAACATCGGCAAGTCTGAGATACGATTCTTCGACCGCATATCAAAAGTGACTCATGCCCATTAGGTCGAGTAGAGATCGAGTCGCAGACGACCTAAGTGATGGGTCAACGAATCTATCAAGACCTTGACTGTCTTCCTTTCAGAATGATTGCGGCCAGGGCGCCTAGTCCGGCCGTCGTCGTGAGAATCGTATACTGAAACGCTGCTGCCGGGCCCATGTTGCTCCACAGCAGTCCGAATAATGAGTTTGCGGCCATCGAACTCACGCCGATAAGGGTGTAGTAGAGGGCGTAGGCGGTTCCTTTGAGTTCTGGCTTCGTGAAGTCAGGGATTATGGCGCGTTGAACGGTCTCCGCCATTCCGAGGTAGCTCCCGAAGAGTAGGGCTATTACAAATCCGTAGATAGGATTTCCAACGAGTAATAGCCCTCCTACGGACGTAGCAAGAAACACTATGCAACTGAGGCCAAGCACTGGAATCTTCCCGACTTTGTCTGCCAGCATTCCTGCTGGTAGACCAAGTATGACGGTGGCAACGTTGAGAGAAGCGTAGACGAGCGGGATGAGGCTCTCTTGAACACCTAGAGATCCGGCCTTCAAGAGTATGAATGAGAAGTTGTATGCGCCGACGGCGAAGATCCCTAAGGCTACAAGTAGAAGAATGAACTCACGACTCAAGACTTCTCTAGCGTTTTCAAAAACACTTCTCTGTCTTGCCAATCCTCTTGTGTCCTGTACAAAGAGGAGAAGTATCATTAAGGCGATTGCAGCAGGGATGAAAGAGAACCAGAAGACTCCGCGCATTCCAATGATCGGAACAGCGATGAAAGCCATAAAGGGCCCTATGATGGCGCCGATTTGGTCGAGTGAACGATGTAGACCGAATGCCTTTCCTGCCTCTGACTTGGATGCGGAATCGCTGATCAACGCGTCTCTCGGCGATGTTCGAATTCCCTTTCCGACTCTGTCAGTAACTCTCACCGCTAGAGCGTGACTCCATGAGCTTGAGACTGCGAAAAGCGGTTTGGCGATTGAAGACAATCCGTATCCAAGGAGAACAAGTGGTTTTCTCCTGCCAATCTTGTCGGTGACAACTCCTGCGAAGACTCTGAAAGCATAGTTGACGGCTTCTGCGATACCTTCTATGAACCCCAAGATGGCCGCAGTCCCACCTAGCTCCTTCACTATGAAGAACGGCAGCACTCCTAGGATCATCTCGGTTGAGATGTCCGTGAAGAAGCTGACATATCCTAGTCTCACCACGTTTCGAAAACCTATTCCTGCAGGCCCTTCACTTGCTTTCGAGTTATCCACTCGTTATCCCTCTGCGCATCAGCAAGATGGTTGGCTGTGACTTCCATCAATAAAGCTTGTTTGCCGCAAGGACTACAGAGTGCTCTGGAATCCTGTGTGGGGCTAATCATGCCATTCCGGCACGATATGGCTTGTCTGGAACGCCTCTTCTCGAACCTATATCCTGTTCCAAGATGATTGTCCCAGCTTGGAGAGCAGTCGCTTCAGGGTGCGTACTTCTTGCTTTGTCCCGTCGACAAAAGTTCTTCTTGAGAGACATCTTTCAAGTTCATGAATCGTCAAGTACTCTCCTCTTGTTGCCTCTGACATATTCAACCTAGGCCTCTTCTTTGTTACTACATAGAAGAGCGTGATGTTCTCTTTCTCCTCCTTCCCTCTGTAGGAGAACCTGCCTAGATATCTAAGAGGTTCAACGATCCCTAGTTCTTCTTCAAGTTCCCTAGCCGCAGTCTTCTTGACGCCATCTCTGTACCTTACGTGGCCTCCAACACTTGTCTCCCATTGCCCCGGAAACATATCCTTTGAGGGACTTCGCCTCTTCACGAAGATTCGGTGTTTGGAATCAAGGACGATCACGTGTACAGCACGGTGGGTTATATGCCGCTTGTGGCATTCGATGCGAGAGCGCTTGCCGATGACGTACCCTTTTGTGTCGATGGCCCAAAGGTATTCGTTAGTCAGTTCTGAACCTGACTTGTCGTGAGATGAGGCACCCACCGCTTTTTTCCTCACATGGCTAGGATCGGATCTTGTCAACGCTATGTAGACATTGAAATTCGAGTACCTATGCAGAAGTAACTTTCGAGCATTAGCTTAGACATACTTAGGTTGCCTAGTAGCCGTTGCGGTGTAGAATATCTGTAAGCTTCCTCTTCGGAACGTGTAGTGCGTCTTGTTCATCTTTCCAATATTTCACTGAGTCGCGTAGATCTTCGACTGTAGGGCTTTCGTTGGGGTAACCTAGGGCTACAACCAAGTTTATCTCGCAATGATCAGGCACCTTCAGGATTTGCCGTAGTCGATCTCGGTCAACGGAGGCTATGAGACATGTGCCCAAGCCTCCTTCAAAGGCGACGAGCGATATGTATGCGGCGACGATTCCTGCATCATGATCTCCTCCCTGAGGCCTTTTCTGGCGATTCATGAGGACTACGATGTAGGCTGTGGGCTCCTCGCCAAGAGGAGGATTTCCTTTCGGAGTAATGTAGCCTGCCCACTTGAGAGTTGAGAAAACCTGAGGCAGCAAGGTTTCATCGTCGACGATAATGTATTCGCACGGCTGCATGTTGGCTCCGGACGGTGCTAGCCTAGCCGCTTCGACACAGTTTTCTAGGATATTGTAAGGGATACGTTTCTTCTGAAAACGCCTAATCGTTCTGCGATGTCGAGCCAGCTCGAACACGCTCAATGGATTCACCTGAGATTTGGAAATGAAGGAGAGAGACTTGAAGCTTACCGATATACCATCTTGCTAGGTCGGTACATTTGTATTATGAAGAAGAAAGAGAAGAATTTGACGCTGATAGTACATCTCGTTCCTCACATTCTGCTCGCATGACAAGTGAGTGATGTAGTCGCATGAGAAACAAGGCGATGGTTCAACTATGTTTAATATGTACAAGGCGCGCCCTATCTGTTTGATGTCCGATTGATAGTGAAGGATTTGATGAGAACGAACGTTGTCTCAATAGATTCAGAGGCTTCGGTGAAGGAGGCAGCAGGCAAGATGGCTCATGAGGAGATAGGCAGTCTGGTCGTAACGGAGCAGGGCAAGCCTGCGGGCATAGTTACAGAGAGGGATCTTTTGTCAAGGGTGCTTGCCCTAGGTAGAAATGCTAATGCGACGCAGATCAAGATGATCATGTCTAAGCCGTTGATATGTGGACAGTCAACCATGGATGTGACTGAAGCCGCTAGATTCATGGTCGCTAGAAACATCAAGAAGCTTCCCATCACTCAGGACGGACATCTCGTTGGAATCGTGACTCTGACAGATCTCTGTGCAGCTCAACCCGACATGTACGACCTCATTGAGAAGGAGACTAGAGGAAAGATTCCGAGGAGATTCATGAAAAGACTGGCCAAGAGATACTATAGGACCTAGCATTTGACATTCTCAATGCATTCGATCCCCTGAATGTTGGGTTAGATTGGTAGCTGAGTGTCTGAAGGAGACTACTGCTCCGCTAGGTTCGTTTTGTGTACTTGTCGACAATGCCTCTAGTGCTCTTCAGCAGATCCGCAATGCCCTTTGCTAGTATTGTGAGATCTCCTCCGAGTGTAATCAGCTTGAAACCTTGTTGAATGCTTCTCTCAACCGGCCCTACAGGAGCAAGAAGCCCTGGTGCAATGCCATGGGCATTGCAGGTGGACATGAACCTCTCTGTTGCTTTCAAGAATTTTGGGTTGTCAAATTCCCGGAAGACGCCTAACGACATTGAGAGATCCATAGGACCCACAAACGCTGCGTCAATGCCTTCGGTGCATATGATCTCCTCCAAGTTCTTGAGGGCCCGCTCTGTCTCGATTTGAGGCATGACCATGATCTCATCGTTAGCCGTGGTGGCATAATCCGGATCTCTCAATGTGGGGCGTCTGGGTCCCCAGCTTCGGATTCCTTTGGGCGGATACATCGAGGAGCGGACAGCTCTTTCCGCGTCCTCTCGAGAATTCACTAAGGGGACAATTACGGCGTGCGCACCAATGTCTAGCGCTCTGTTTATGAGTCCGAGATCGTTGGAGATCACTCGAATGACAGGGACAGTCTTCGAGTAGCTCATTGCTTGGATCATGGCCTGAACCGTCTCGGTGTCCAGGCTTGTGTGCTGCATATCGAAGTTGACCCAGTCCAAGCCAAGCTTGCCGAGAGCTTCTGAGACTTCAGGGTTCCCTATCCCCACATTCACTCCAAAAGTGATCTCGTTCCTCTGAAGCTGCAGCTTCAACGCATTGTGCAAACCTACTTCTCCGAGCTACAATTGTTGATAGGGAAACGTTACTACTCGCCCACTTATCTGGCTACGCTATCAACTAGATTTCGTTCGTGTATCCTGTTTGGGCGTAAAGGGCCGCAGCGACCTCACTAGATATGGGCTACCACGTGTCCAGTGGACATCTCAGACTCCTTAAGAAGAAGACTACACCTCAACTAAGTGAAGTGAGAGTGATGGAAGGAAAAGGAAAGAAGATGCTTTTCGTTCAGACGAGCGGGATCGATACACCCGAACGACTATATGCACCGTTCATTCTGGCCAGCACCGCGACGGCAATGGAAATAGACGCAACCATATACTTCGTGATGAAGGGCGTCACCGCGGTCAAGAAAGGAGAGGCTGAGAAGATCAAGCTCGGAAGCTTCCCAAGCTTGGGCGAGGTCATCGCTCGGGCAGTAAAGGCCGGTGTGAGGCTTATGGTCTGTGAGCAGAGCTGCACGTTGCTAGGGCTTGAACGGGGAAACTTCATGGAATCTACGAAGATCGTTGGCGCTGCGACCTTGAATGACCTTGCCTTGGAGTCAGATGCAGTGCTGTGCTTTTGATTCGAATGGAGTCCAACTCAACTGCGAAAGGCGATCGCTTCTTCCTCAGTCTTCACAAAGACGGAGTCGCTATCTTGATTTCTTGAGTGGGACTGGGTTATAGATGCCCTGCGGTCCAAGAATCAAAGATCGGCGCGGCCTTTCTTCTGAGTAGAGGCCCATGCCAAAGGCTGTGCATGCTCAGGCTCTCAGCGCTTTGCGACTTCAGCCACGGCAAAGATCGTGCAGGTGGCTAGGATGATTGCCGTAAGTGCCAGAAAGGAACCCACATAGCCGAGACTTGTTGCAAGTATGAACCCGGTAATGATTGGACCTAGAGTTTGCCCCACATCCATGATAGTTCCTAAGAAACCCATTCCAGTACCTACAAGGTTCTCCTCAGTGAGTTCGCTGACCAGCGCTGGGGTTGAGGAGGTCACCATCGAGAAGCCGATACCAAACGTCACTGAAATCAGTAAGAGGGGAACGAACTGTAGAGTGAAAGGAATCATGATAAGACTCAACGCGCTTACCAATGAACCGAACACTATCGGGATTCTTCTTCCTATCTTGTCAGAGAATCTGCCCATGAATGGTTTGAGCATCGGAATCATGGCAAGTTGAGATCCTGATATGACGCCCAAGGAAACGGAGTCGAAGCGAGCAACCTCCTTGAGATAACCGATAAGGAAGAACTCTGTTGCACCGAAAGCGTAGTACTGAGCGGCTTCAATTAGACTTACGACGAGTATGTGGGGGCTCTTTGCAACAGTAAGCCAGCCTTGAACGAGTCTTAAGCCTGTTCGACTCGTGCTGCTTGTATCTCCTCCTAGAGTCTGAGGTGTCCTCCCAAGGAGCAGCAGCCCTGCGATGAAAGCCGTCACGCCGGCAACTCCCACAGCCAGGTAGAGTTGATGAAAACCGTAGCCTGTGACAAGTAGAATGTATCCTCCTAGAAACGGAGCGATAGTCCTTCCCACAGTGGTCGTAGAGGAGAAGAGTGAGATCCGCTCCGCCTTTCTGGTCGGAAATAGCTCTGCGACGTAGGCGTTCGTGACTGGGACAAACATTGCTGTGGCGAAGCCATGATAGAACCTGACCAAGGCGAGCTGCCACCAAGAACCCACTAGGAGATAGAGAAAAGGGGCTGTAGCGAATATTGCTCCGGACACGAACAGAACCTTTCTTCGTCCAAACACGTCAGAAAGTGAGCCTGCAGGTAGACTTGCGAGTATCCCGGGAATAGTGGAGGCTGCAGCAATGAATCCCATCAAGGAATCTGGTGTACCTAAAGTGCGTGCGAATGGGTTTAGCACTGGGTTCTTCGACATAGTCGAGCTGAGTATTGCAAAGAAGCCAACAATGCAGAGAGCCCAGAACGAATAGGCTGCGGTGGGTCTGGAAGCGGTCATAGAGTGTTCTCTTTGACTTTAGTCCTCAGGAACTCTCGTCTTTGCTCTCGGTCTAGTTTCTCAATCACACTCGCGTACTTCTCCTTGACAAGGCGAAGCTTGCAATAGGCATACAGCGCGTCATAGAGGTATGCCTGCTTCTCTATGGCTTCATGATCTCCCTTCGCTATCATCATCGAGCCTGCTGCAATGGCTTCGAGCCCGACACTTTCTGGCGCCAGATCCATTCTATTCGTGTCTGCTGCTCTCACAATCTTGGCGAGTTCGAGAAGAGCAGGATCTGTGAGCCGATATTTCTCGATTATCGCGTCAAAGCTGCATCTGTCGCCTCTATGACCTAGTTCAACATCTTGTGCGTCAAAAGGAGTGGCCTTCTGCTTTTCGGCTGTTTCTTTTACCTTTTCGGGAGGGACAAAGAGAAACTCTGCTTTTGGATCTACAAATCTCTTGATCAACCATGGACAGGCAACTCTATCCACGTGAACGTTCTCACGAGTCACCCACTTCACTACCCAAGACTCTCCTTGAATAACGTGATGTCCTGAACCGGAAATTTAGATCTTCCGAAACAAAGGATCCCATTTAGTGTGCAAGAAGACTAGATGGTCATGTAGGATAGCATCGATATGAAGAGGAGGAATGAAATGCCCTTTGGTTGTTGTCTTCCGCCAGAGGCACTATTCAAGGCTTCAAAACTGCCGCAATGAACCTTCAGCACACTTCGCGAGTTTCGCTATCAATGAGTTCTCTGAGAGTCGCATACAAAGCATCCATCACCATTAGTGCTTTCGAAATGATTTCTGCATCCGTCTGTGACGTCTTCTCAAGACCCTTCAAGATATGGCAGACACCCAGCGTTTCTCTTAGGCTGATCTTATCAGGGCTTTCTTCATTGAATTCATAGTCGCGCACTAGATCTTTGATTCTCATAACAACCGGGTCTCTGACCCGGTATTTTTCCACCAACACATCGAAGGTTGTTCTCACGCCTTCAATGGGGCTGAGTTCTGCATTAGGAAGAGTGAATGCGATGGCCCCTTCTGGAATGGGAGACTCTCTCGATACAAACTCAAAGATCGCGTCCTTGTCTATGAAGCGCTTGATCAACCATGCTGAAGCACATCTATCGACATGAGGCCTACGTCGAGTAACCCACAACATGATTAGCAGCCTCTGAGTTTGGAGACGAAGGAATCAAGTTGGCCGTTGATTCGTTCTTCGAGATGGACTATGCCTGAGACACCAAACAGATTCGATCGCCAGCATGTCAGTACAGTCTCTTCAGACCTTCGCTTGCGAGGGGGATCTTCTAGGGTACGCGAATAGTTGGAGCACGACTAGTCCAGCAACTATAAACATTATGCTGAAGGGGAAAATGTAGGACACGTCGGATAGCTCTATGACTGCGGCCGCAGCTGTTGGAGCGATAGAAGCGATTAGACCTTCTGCAAAGAAGTAGACGCTGAAGCTCAGTCCTCTCTCTGTTCGAGGTGTTATGTCTGATACTATTGTGTTCATGGGGGTCCAAACGCTATGGCTGAAGAATGCATATGAGAGATAGATGAGTGTGAGCAGGTAGAGTTGAGAGGTTAGCGAGAGTACGTATAGTGAGACTGCGCAGCCAAATATCACTAGACTTAGTGTCCTCTTTGCGCCGATCTTTTCGCCCAAGTAGCCGCCGCTGAGGGCACCTACTATTCCTATGAAGGGCCCTAATCCGAAGACCAAGCTGGAAATGGCTTCGGAGAGGCCTCTAATCTTGACAAGGTATGTGGTCATGAAGGTTGAGATTCCAGTGGCTCCAACCTCTCTCAACCCGATCGCGGATAGAAACAAGAGGAAATTGAAGTGTAAGACAAGCGATAACCTCCCCAGTACCTCTCGTCTCTCGGCCTCTTTCCTTTCAAGAGGTCTAGTTTCGAGTTGAGGGGATCGCATTATGATGAATCCCCACAGGAGAACTGGAATGGCCCAGAATAGGTATGTCCACCGCCATCCCAGACCGGTCAGGAAGAACGCAAGGCTGACAGCGCCAATGGCGACGCCTAAGCTTCCAAGCGCGTTATGAATACCTATCGACCTACTCATCTTCTCTTGCTTGACAAGCTTGCTGATCTGGCTTAATCCTGAGATGTGATACAAAGGAGATGATAGCTTCATCATTGCCACCCCGAACACCAACGTCCAGAAGCTGTTTGTTTGGCTTAGAAGAAGTGCTGAGGTTCCTTCTATCAGCATGCTGGCGAATAAGAGATGTTTGACTTGGAAGCGATCGACCAAGAAGCCGAAGGGAACGTTCATCAGGAGTTGAACTAGACTGGGAATCGTGGCCACTAGAGAGGCTTCGAGAATGCTTAGTTGGAACTCTCGTATGTAGACGGGGATAAGCGCAACTTGTATGAGCAGATAGACCTCAAGAAGCATGTGCGTTATGCAAATCATCCAGAATGGTTTCTCCATACCTTCGACACGTCCGCTTCCCTGCGTGAGTGGCTTTTCGAATCTTTGAGCCTTACCAATAAGCCTTGAACAAGAACAACCAAAAGTGGAAAAGATTCCCTGAAGCCTGGTCCTTCTGAGAGGATCAGGATTCACAAGTGGAGTGTCTATCTCTTGATCGGAAGCTCTCGAGGATTGAAGATTCTAATGGATGTAGGAATTGCCCGTACTCCATTGGAGATCGGAGGCGTTCTAGGATCGATCCAGAAGATGGACTCGTCTGAGAGAGGCTGATACTCCTGAAACGCGAACTGGCCGGCGTCGCTGTACGCCATCTCGGGGCCAAGTGGCGATGGTTGCGGAATGTTGACAGGTTGCGGTGGAGGTTGGTAATAGCACGCCTGAGGCGGGGGCTGATAGTAGAATTCCTCAGGTGGAGGTTGATATACGTACTTCTGAACTGGCGATTCGACGTAACGAACCTCTGGAGGGGGCAAGTAGTAGAGTTCAGGCGGCTGTTCCATCAACACCTCTTCCGCAGGTGGCTGGTAGGTGTATCGCTGCACTGGAGGTTGATAGAAGTACTCCTGCATGGGTGGAAGGCATTTGACTCTTACCGGCGGTCTAGGGACACAGAAATACGACAATATCAATACCTTCTTGAACTTTGCATCTAGCTGTGTCGGGCCTCCTATGTAAGAATGTTGTTTGATAAGTGGGATGCACATTTGCTCCATATTCTGCGTACGCAGCTCGTGAAAATTCACGTTTTGAACCAACGAAATAGCCTTGCCTGTCGAAGACTGAGGGTTTGGCAAACAGATCACGAGAATCTAGGCTAGGGATGTTCAAAACATCCTTGGATTCTTTTCAGAAACGTGAACACGCTTGATTTTGGGGGCAATCGATGCTTCCGAGCCCATTCTGTTTCAGCGCATACTTGCTTGTCTCAAGAATCGATCCATAGAGATTGCAGCTTTCCATCCCGCATAGATCGCCTCGAAAACACTTGCCGGGCCTAGGACAGCATCCCCACCGGCGAACACGCCTCTCATCGATGTCTCCAGACTAAATGGGTCAGTTTCGATAGTGTTCCTTCTGTTGACTCGAATCTCTTTGGGCAAGAAATCAAGGTTGGCTTGTTGACCTATTGCTACGATCACTGTGTCTGCTTCCACAGTGAACTCGGATCCCTCAA
>Ga0315312_1000759_pt1 | contig 31341 bp, 31 predicted proteins | sample TDP7_MG_FD_203629 | JGI IMG/M metagenome (GOLD analysis project Ga0315312, IMG submission 203629) | Freshwater sediment microbial communities from Lake Towuti, South Sulawesi, Indonesia - TDP7 | ecosystem: Environmental > Aquatic > Freshwater > Lake > Sediment | place: Indonesia: South Sulawesi... | reverse complement strand
CTGGGCGGAAAGTATGGCAATATATGTGTTGTTGGCGACCCCGACCAGTCAATCTACTCGTGGCGGTTTGCCGACCTGCGCAATATCCTTAGCTTTGAGAAGGATTACCCCAAGGCTAAATTGGTGCTGCTGGAGCAGAACTATCGGTCGACGAAAAAGATTCTGGAGACGGCATTCCATATAATCTCAGCCAGTCGGGAGCGCAAGCCCAAAGGACTGTGGACGGATAACGAACCGGGTGAGCTGACTACGGTGGTTGAGACCTATACCGAGCAAGAGGAAGCCCAATTTGTGGTTAATGAGATTGAACGCCTGGTAAATCAGGGGAAGGTTAGCCTGGGCAACTGTGCGGTAATGTATCGGACCAATGCCCAGTCACGGGCTCTTGAGGAGACTTTTGTTCGCTACGGGACGCCCTATAAGCTGGTGGCTGGTACCCGCTTCTACCAGAGACGGGAGATTAAGGATATTATCGCCTACCTCAAGCTTATCCACAACCCTTATGATACGGTTAGCCTGCTAAGAATAATCAATGTCCCTCAGCGGGGTATTGGTCAGCAGACTCTAGCCAGGTTATCTGGCTGGGCAAAGTCTATGGGTATATCTCAATATGAAGCGCTGCGCTTGATAAGCAAGCCCAAAGACGATAAGCAGTTCTTTAGTCCTCACATCGCTAGGGCATTGGTTGGCTTTCTAGACTTGATGGAAGAATTCATCGCCCGTAGTCGGGAACTCAACTTGGTTGATTTACACGATTTGGTTGTGGAGCGCTCTGGCTATAGGGGATACATATTGGGTCAACCAGACGGTGAGGAGCGGTGGGAAAACATCCTGGAGCTTCGCACTGTTGCCCAGCAATATCGCGATTTGAAACCTGGTGAAGGCTTGTCTACCTTTCTGGAAGGGGTAACCCTGGTATCTGATGTCGATGGGCTTGATGAGACTGTGGATGCGGTAACCCTGATTACCCTGCACCAGGCTAAGGGGCTGGAGTTTCCGGTGGTGTTTATCGTTGGTATGGAGGATGGAATCCTGCCCCATATTAAGTCGTTTGACGACCCCGAGCAGATGGAGGAGGAACGGCGGCTGTGTTACGTTGGTATAACCAGAGCCAAGCAGAGGGTTTATCTGGTTTATGCCTTCCGCCGCAGCCTGATGGGCTCAAGCACAGTTAGTAAACCATCGCGCTTCTTAAGTGATATACCCCAGCAGCTGGTTTCCAGTGGTGGTTGGTGGCAGGGGGAGGAGAGCCGAATTGCCACCGCTATCTATTCCTGGGATAAACCTTCAGCTTCCAGCCCAGTTACTCAGGAGTTCAAGGCTGGCGACCATGTCCGCCATGACCAGTTTGGTGATGGGGTGGTGGTAAGCTGCCAGCCGGTAAAGGATGATACCGAGGTAGTGGTTGCTTTCAAAGGGATGGGGGTTAAAAAGCTTTCACTGAGCTTCGCTAGGTTAGAGAAGGTAGAATAGTTCTTTAAGGATTTCATCAAAGCTATTGACATCTTACACGAAACCGTGTATAATTAGCTAACATGGCGATTAGAGTTTTAGAGCCTCAAGTAGTGTCCCGGATTGCGGCTGGGGAGGTGGTGGAGAGACCGGCATCGGTAGTAAAAGAGCTGGTGGAGAATTCACTGGATGCTGGTGCCAGCCAGATTTCGGTTGAGGTCAGGGGTGGTGGGGTAAGCCTGATACGGGTGATGGATAATGGGTCGGGAATCCCAGCCGCCGATGTTGAGCTTGCCTTTGACCGCTATGCTACCAGCAAGATAGGCAGTCTAGATGACTTAGAGTCTATTTCTAGCCTTGGCTTTCGCGGTGAGGCACTGCCCAGTATCGCCGCCGTAGCCCAGGTTGATATTGTTACCCGGGCTGCCGGCGAGCCGGCAGGCACTTACCTCAGTTTGCAAGATGGGGAGGTGGTTAACCGGGAAAGCCAAGGGCGCTCTCAGGGGACTACGGTTACGGTCAAGAATCTCTTCCGTAAGGTGCCGGCAAGGCTAAAATTCCTCAAGTCGCCGGCTACCGAAAATAGTCATATCGCTAATGTAGTCAGCCGGTATGCTCTTGCCTTCCCCGGGGTTAAGTTTAGTTTGTTCATTGATGGCCGGGCGAGTCTAAGGACACCGGGCAGTGGTCGGCTGATAGACAGCATAATTGAGGTTTACGGCTTAGAAGTAGCCCGGAATATGCTGGAGATTGAGGATAGGGGGTGGGAAGGTGGGGCAGCCTCATCAGTTTTGGTAACCGGCATGGTCGGCTCGCCGGCAATAAGCCGTTCCGGTCGAGATTACCTTAGCCTTTTTGTCAATTGCCGCTGGACAAATAGTCGTTTGTTAGCCTGGGCGGTGGAGGAGGCTTATCACGGGCTGTTGATGTCAGGGAAACACCCGATTGCCGTTATCAACATTTCACTCTCCCCTAAAGAGGTGGACATTAATATCCACCCGACTAAAAGTGAAGTGAAATTCCAAAACGAACACGCCGTTTTTAGCGCTGTCCAGAAGGCAGTCCGGCAGACGCTAATCAGACTGATGCCAGTGCCTAAAATTGAGGAAGTCGCCACCGCCTACGGAGCGCCTTCGGTACCAAGGCGGGGATTACCGGTATCAGCCCAAGCTGGGAGGATTCTTACCCCTTCGCTACCATTAGCCCCTCAGATGCCGGCAGTAACTCTGCCGGCTCTACGGATTTTAGGTCAGCTCTCGAGTAGTTATATTATCGCTGAGGGACCTGATGGGTTATATCTTATTGACCAGCATGCTGCCCATGAGCGTATCCTTTTTGAAAGGCTTCAAGACCAGCGGTCACGGCAGGAAATAGAGGTCCAGGGGCTACTTCAGCCGGTAACTTTTGAGGTCAGTCCCAAGCAGGAGGAAGTCTTGAAATCCCGGTGCCAAGACCTAGCTGAATTTGGATTCTCTATCGAGCCTTTTGGTGAAAGGACCTTTTTAGTCCGGGCAGTGCCAGCTTTGCTGGCTAACAAGGACTGGGCAGAAATGGTGAGGGAATTGTTAGATTCTTTGGGGGGGAAGGGTGATTGGGGGGAAAGGATAGCCATATCCATGGCTTGTCACGGTGCGGTGAAAGCCGGGCAGGTATTAACTGATGACGAAATGCGTCAGCTGGTGCGGCAACTGGAGCAAATAGCTACTCCACACACCTGCCCCCATGGTCGACCGACAATGGTTCGACTCAGCTTAGGGCAGCTCGGGAGTGAGTTTGGGCGAAGATAATTGTTCTTGCAACGGGTAGTTAGTGACAAGCCCCCATTCATCTGGTGGCCAGATTGATAGCCAGGCCTTGCCGATTATGTCTTTGCGTTTTACCGTCCAGTCGTTGTGGGAATCGTTGCTGTTATTGCGGTTATCACCAAGAACGAAGTAATTATTGGCTGGGATTTCTTGCTCACCGAAGGTGTAGCCGGGAGGGTCTTCAATATACGGCTCGTATAGTTGGGAACCATTAACGTACACCACTCCCTCTTTTATCTCGACAGTGTCGCCGGGTAAAGCAATAATGCGCTTAATGTAATCAGCCCGCTGGTTAGAGGGCGGGTGAAACACAATTACATCGCCCCGCTGAGGTTCACGGAAGCGATAGATAGCTTTGTTAATTAATAGTCGTTGCCCTTCCTCAAAACTGGGCTCCATACTGACGCCGATGACAACAAAACTTTGGACTGCGGTTCGGGAGACGATGAAGATTACTATAGCCACGATGATGATAATCAAAGCTTCACGGAGAAAACCTTTCATTTATTAGGCATTTCCTTTTCTAGATTTAATAATTGGAATGGCTGAGGAGGGTTTAAAGCTTTCCAAGGGTCTTATTATACCCTATCTGCCTTTATCCTTCCAGTCTTGTCCAAGTTGCACTTTTTTGAACCGAGGTGCTAGAATGGGGGTAATATGGACTATATGGAGCAGGCACTGTCTCTGGCTAGGTTAGCCTTGGGCCAGGTTAGTCCTAATCCGGCGGTTGGGGCAGTAATTGTTAGGGATGACGAGGTTGTGGGACAAGGCTATACTCAACCACCAGGTTCCCCCCATGCTGAAATAGTCGCCCTAAAGCAGGCAGGCGAGCGAGCCCGAGGCAGCGTGATGTATGTTACTCTGGAACCCTGCTGCCATCATGGTCGAACCCCGCCATGTACTCAGGCAATCATTGCTGCCGGCATTACTGAGGTTCATATGGCTATGCTCGACCCTAACCCGCTAGTTTCAGGGCGGGGCAAAGACGAATTGGAGGGAGAAGGCATAAGGACATGTGTTGGTAAGCACGAAGCCGAGGCAAAACAGATTAACGAGGCTTATGCTAAATTCATTGCTACTGGTATGCCCTTCGTTACCGCCAAATTTGCCATAAGCTTGGATGGGAAGATTGCCACTAAGAGTGGTGATTCTAGGTGGATTAGCGGCGAGGCAGCTAGGAAGCAGGTCCACAATCTGCGTTATACCACTGATTGCATCATGGCCGGGGTAAATACGGTTCTGGTTGATGACCCCCGCCTTACTGCAAGGAGTTGTGGTGGTAAGGGAGGAAAAGCTAGGGTGCAGCCACTGCGTGTCATTGTGGATAGTAAAGGACGTACGCCATTAACCGCCCGGGTATTCAGCGAGCCGGGTAAGACGCTGCTGGCATCGGCTAAACCTATCAAACCGGAGGAGAAAAAGGCTTATGCTCAGGTTGGTGCCGAGTTATTAGAATTGCCCTCAGCCGAAGGGCAGGTCGACTTGGAGAAGTTATTAAGAGTATTAGGTCAGTGTGAAATTACCAGCGTCTTAGTCGAGGGCGGTGGCACTCTCCTTGGCTCTCTGTTTGACCGTGGGCTTGTCGATAAGGTTGTTGCTTTTGTCGCCCCGATTATTATCGGTGGCAAGGAGGCAAAGACGGCGGTGGCTGGTAATGGGGTGGATAAAGTGGTAGACTCACTTAAATTAGAGCGGGTTAGTGTTGAGAAGCTTGGCGAAGACTTGATGGTCAGCGGATATGTTTCGGCAAGACCTCAAAAGCAGGAATGAGAATGTTTACCGGGATTGTAGAGGAGATAGGTAGAGTTACTTCAGCCCGACCTGGAAATCTGGTCATTACCGCCAGCAAAGTCCTCCAGGAAATGGAAATAGGCGGCAGCATCGCCGTTAACGGGGTGTGCCTGACAGTAATCAGTCTTGATGGTAACGCGTTTTCAGTTGACATAATGCCAGAGACACTGGGGCGGACTAACCTTGGCTTCTCGGGGGCTGGGGGTGAGGTTAACCTGGAACGACCGCTAACTCTGGAAAAGCCATTAGGCGGGCATCTAGTTCAAGGTCATATAGATGATACCGGAAGGGTAACCTCGATTACCTGGGACGGAGAAGCAATGCTAATTAGATTTGAAGCCCCTCCTGAACTAATGCGCTATGTAGTCAGGAAAGGTTTTATCGCTGTTGATGGGGTTAGTTTAACTATCGTTGATTGTGATGCCAGCTCATTTCTGGTTTCTATTGTTGAATATACCCGGAGACATACTACCCTAGGTAGCAAGCAGGCAGGCGACCTAGTTAATTTAGAGGTAGATATTGTTGCCAAATATCTAGAGCGGCTCAGCCAGGCTCACCGCTCAGGCATAACCGTTGATTTCTTACAGGAGCATGGTTTTATAGTAGGTTAATCTTTGGTCGAGGGTAATATGGGGATATCAAGCATTTCTGAGGCTATTGAGGATATAAAGGCAGGCAAGTTTGTCATCATTGTTGATGATGAGGATAGGGAGAATGAGGGTGACCTAGCCTTAGCCGCGGAGAAGGTTACTCCCGAAGCTATTAACTTTATGGCTCAGCATGCCAGGGGACTCATTTGTTTGCCTGTTATCGGCAAGAGGTTAGACGAATTAGGTATTCCCTTGATGGTAGGGGAGAATACCTCAAAATTTTCCACCGCCTTTACTGTATCCATCGAAGCTAAGCATAAGGTGAGCACCGGTATTTCAGCCGCCGATAGAGCTGAGACAATAAAGGCGGTAATTGACCCAGCCACCAAACCTGAGGACTTAGCCCGGCCGGGGCATACGTTTCCCTTACGGGCGAGGGACGGTGGCGTCCTCGTCCGGGCGGGGCATACTGAGGCTATAGTTGATTTAGCCAGACTAGCCGACCTCTACCCAGCCGGGGTCATCTGTGAAATTTTGAATGAAGATGGCTCTATGGCACGGCTACCTCAACTTGAGGTAATGTCAGAAAAGTACGGGATTAGGATGGTAACTGTGGCTGACCTCATTACCTATCGCCGTCGTCATGAGAAATTAGTTCACCGGGTAGCTGAGGCTAAGTTACCGACTAAGCATGGTGAGTTCACCGCTATTGCCTATAAAAGTGATATTGACCCTGATAAACACCTGGCTTTAGTAATGGGAGACATATCTACTGAAGAGCCGGTCTTAGTCCGGGTCCATAGTGAGTGTGTTACCGGGGATGTGTTTGATAGCCTTCGCTGTGATTGTGGTGACCAGATTGGTTTAGCCATGCAGTCCATTGCTAATGAAGGGCGAGGCGTTTTTCTGTACATGAGGCAGGAGGGGCGGGGCATTGGTTTCCATAACAAGATTCGTGCCTATGCCCTTCAGGACAAGGGTCTGGACACTGTAGAGGCTAATTTATCTCTGGGGTTTGCCCCGGACCTGAGGGACTATGGCATAGGTGCCCAAATTTTAGCCGAGCTAGGTTTACACCAGATTCGATTGCTCACCAACAACCCCAAGAAGGTAATAGGTTTGGAAGCTTATGGGCTAAAGGTGGTGGAGACGGTTCCTATTGTTGCCCCCCCTAACCCATATAACCGTAATTACTTGGAGACAAAGCGGAAAAAGTTAGGTCATCACTTAGAAACACTAACGACTTCCGATAAAGACCGCCAAAAAACTTCACAATAAGGAGAGGTCAATGAACAAGCATTTTGAAGGTTCGTTACTGGGGAAGGGGTTGAGGTTTGGGCTGGTTGTCTCTCGTTTTAACGAGTTTATTACTAAGAAACTACTTGAGGGAGCACAGGATGCTCTGCGTCGCCATGGCGTTAATGAGGCAGATATAGACATCGCCTGGGTACCTGGCTCATTTGAGATTCCGTTAGTAGCCAAGAAACTAGCCCAATCCAAGAAGTATGATGCCGTTATCTGCCTTGGTGCTGTGGTTCGTGGCGGGACGCCCCATTTCGAGTATATTGCCGCCGAAGTAACTAAGGGCATTGCTAAAGTGGGTCTGGAGACGGGGCTGCCGGTTATTTATGGCGTAATCACTGCCGATACCCTAGAGCAAGCTATTGAGCGGGCAGGGACTAAAATGGGGAATAAAGGCTTTCAAGCTGCAGAGGATGCCATTGAAATGGCTAATTTACTCAAGAGTATAGGCTAACTATACCCTTGAGTACATCGCCGAGTTGTAACTGTGGTGGAAGTTAGGATTTTTCTCAGTCGGTAACCTTATAGACTATATCTCCTCGCCTCACCCGCTCACTGACTTTAATCCCGACTAAATCTCCGGCTTTAGCTTGCTTAACATCCACGTTATTGATTTGCATTGAGTCAACAATGAGTTCCATATCAGTGGTGTGTCCCTTAATGTGGATTTTGTCCCCCACTTTCACCGGCGCCCCTAGTTCAACCCCAGCTACCACGGGTCTGGCGAAGAAGTCGGTCACCTTTCCAATTACTACCTCAGGCATTGGGATTCCTCCTTTATGTTTAATGTGAGATAGTTTTATTGCTTTTAAATTAGTATACGCTATCTAGTTTGTCTAAATCAATATTTAATCTTTGACATAGTCCCAACTGTAACCTATAATTAGTTTGATTTATTAATTACCCTGGGGGTTACGGCATGGTGGAGAAAAAAACCCCTGCCCCAGTGACTCAGGGGCAAAAGATTGATATTGAAAATCTTAAACGGCGTCTGGATATGTTAGACCAGCGCTTAGATAATATTGATTCAATGGTTACCGCCGTGGCTGAACGGGTAATGAGCCAACCGATTACTATTATCATAACCTGTCCTCACTGTGGTAGCAACTTAGAGGTTGCTATCTTAGGTGTTAGGAAGCCGAAGAAATAACGCCTTGATTATCTCTTGGCTATTTGATAAAGTATCGTAGCATTTTCTGTTCTTTGCTTTGCCCAGCTCTCTAATTGGCAGCCGTGATAAATTATGTGTTAAATTGTGCCCAAAATTTGGACTTATATCGAGGTCGTTTAAGGGGTAGATTGAAGGGGCAAAGCCCCCTAAAAATCTTCCTGCCCTGACTAGAGACGGAGGATAAATATGCAAATAGTAGCTACCATTAATCGGACTAAATATGAGCTCTTCCGATGGAGGTATGAGCTCAGTGTACCCAAGAAGTTAGCCCTGGCTATAGGTATTGCCGGTCTTACTGGACTTCTGGCTCAGGCTAGAATCCCACTTCTGTGGAGCCCGGTGCCAGTGACCGGGCAAACCTTTGCTGTTCTCCTTGCCGGTGTTCTTTTGGGCAGGTGGTGGGGAGGCATAAGTTTGGCTCTGTACGCCGGTCTCGGTGCTGCTGGGGTTCCTTGGTTTTCAGGCTGGTCTGGAGGTGCAGGTTACCTTGCCGGATCAACCGGGGGATACATAATCGGCTTTATCTTGGCTGCCCTTTTCATAGGTTACTTCACCGATACCTATGTTAGGTCGAGGGGCTTCTTAAGCATGTTAGCCCTCATGCTCTTTGCCAACTTTGTTCTAATTTATGTCCCGGGTCTCCTTCAGCTTGGGCTGTGGCTCAGGTCGGTAGGGGGAGGGCCTGTTTCCTTTACCACTCTCCTCAGCATGGGGGCTATTCCCTTTATACCCGGTGATATAACCAAGGCGGTAATGGCGGCAGCTATAGCCAAAGGAATAACACCTAAATTAGCCTACAACGGGGAGTTAGACAAGAGTAAGTAAGGTGCGTTTGACGGCTGAGGAAGCTTCTTGTAAAATTATTGTATTGGTGGGCGGTTAGCTCAGTTGGTTAGAGCGCTGCGTTGACATCGCAGAGGTCAGTGGTTCAAGTCCTCTACCGCCCACCATAGTGTACAATACGGGGAACTGTCATAGTCTCCTCAGACGGGAAACCCATTGATAGTGGCATCGTATAGTTAATACTAACTTCACTCCCTGTAACCTTTACTTCCCTCACGAAGCTCTTAATAAAGGACTTCTTTTCAGCAATACAGCTCTTGTCTAGCAGGTTACGTAAATCTTCTACATAGCTAGCAACGATATTCATATCAGCTAGTTCTACTTTCCTGTTAGAGAGCAGATGTTCTAACTCCCATCTAATTGTCTGTAATTGCTCCTGTCGCATCCTCAGTTCTTGAATACGGGGTGCTAAATCCCCAAGAGCTAAAGTTCCTGTTTCCAGAGCATCATACAGCCTTCCTAGGCGTCTACTCACATTTTCCAATTCGGAACTTACGGCATTGAGGCGCTCTCGATATTCACTTGCCGTCCTATCCATCTCCTCGTTGACCAGCATTACCAGTTCCACTAGGTTTTCATAAGTAAGGATTTGTTCTTTAATCTTACCGATTATCATCTGTTCGAGCTTTTCCCTATTAACATATTTTGCCGGACAAGAACCAGCGCCTTTTTTGAGTAGAGTGCCGCAGGCATAATAATGGAACCGCCCTCCTTTAGCGTCCTGCCCAACGAGCGCCCTCCCACAGTGGCCGCATCTAGCAATACCACTTAAAAGATAATGACTGGCTACTCGCTTAGGGTGTGCGCTTACAAACGCCCTCTTACTAAGAACTTCCTGTGTTTGTTGAAAAGTATCATAATCAACCAGGGCTGACCAGGCATTTTCCACCCGTATTGGGGTATGATTGTGAGTACTAGCACGCCCCCAAATCAAGGTGCCAGTATATGCCTCGTTGGTGAGTATCTTGTGAATAGTCGTCTTACCCCAGTTTTTAGCTCGTGGACCAGCAACGCCCTCTCGGTTGAGTGTCTTAGCGATTTCTACGAGACCCTTCCCTTCAGTGACCTCTGTGAAGATACGACCTACCACTTGAGCCTGATTCGGTTCTATCTCCAGCTTGAACCTTTCCCTGTTGCCATCTCTAACTTTAACCTTTTGGTAGCCATAGGGTGCGTAGCTAGACACGTAGAAGCCATGCGATGCGCTCTCGCGCATCCCCCGGCTTACCTCTTCACCAAGATTGGCTGAGTAAAACTCATCCAGGCTCTCAATCATGGCCTCCAGTAGTCTACCCGTGGGGGTATCTTCAAAAGGTTCTGTGATGGAAACCACCTGCACGCCTGCTTTGCGAAGCATGGCTTTGAAGAGGATTGAGTCTTCACGGTTGCGAGCAAACCTGGAATACTTCCAAATAAGTATTAGGTCAAAAGGCCGATCAGGACGCCGGGCGGTAGCAATCATTTCCCGAAACGATGGCCGGTGGGCAGTCCTGCCGCTTTCAGCTTCATCAACATATTCCTTCACCACATAGTACGAGTTCTTCGCCGCGAATTCACGTAGCGCCCTAAGTTGTGCTGAGATGGAAAGGTCGACATCCTGTCGCTCCGACGAAACTCTGGCATAAAGTGCTACTTTCATGGTTCTACTCCCTCGTATGATTTATATTCCCAAGAGTCGACATACTTGGCATTGACCTGGCACAAAATTAAGCAACAATAGCAATTCAACCACTTGCTTTGCTGTCTCGTTCGATTCTGCAAGTGCTTTTTGTGTCTCTACCACTCTATTCACTTCCTTTGAACGCTGAAGCTTACGGAGAACTATTAACAAATTCTTCTTACATCTTTCTTCATTCCCTGCCACCTCTGCTAAAATCGACCCCTGATATCGAACTTCGCCTCTAGAAACATCTGCATATAGGTCTTCTTCAAGAGTAATAGTGGGGTGGATCCCAAAGGCTTTTTGAAGTATCGACTTAAAGAACAAATCACCTGTGGTATATGAGCATATGAAATTAGCGGACAATTTCTTTCCGTCATCAAACTTGTAGCCTGTCTGCTTTTCTATGATATTCACAATCTTATGCTGAAGCGCAATTCGCGCCTGAATATTGTCATTATAGTCTGTCTCACGTTGAGCCAATTTTTTCCACCGCCGGTCATTTTTCAGGTGCTCATTCAAAAGATCTCTCTTCGTAATGTGGCCTTTATTGACTTTTTTAGTTGCTGTTATAGTTGATTCTTTTTGATTCATCTTTTTAGTCTTATCATGAACAGTAAAAATAGAATCACCGTCGTGATGCCAAGACAATACAATATCATTTAGACATCGTTGCCGAAGATGCCTCTGCGCTTTGTTACAAATCTGACTACACCATCGGCATTCTATTTATGTGCCCTTATGGCGCGGCGTATGATAGTTTCCATCCAGAGCCCTTCTGGCGTCAACTGAGTGACCTAAGCAAATATAGCGGCGACTTCTGCGCTCTCCACATTTGTCCACCAGAAATTTGGTGGCACAACGACCACAAAGGGCGCCCTGGCATTGCTTTAGTCGGAAGGTATGTGTAGTCTATTGCAGTAATTCGGGCTCAGAAACGGGGCACCTAACTATTAGACTGCTTACCTGTCGCACAAATACTCATATTGTTAAACCTCGGGCATTACGAGCCGCTTATCACTTTTTCTAATGCTTTGCTAGCTATGGAAAATGTGCTAACATAGCTCAGGGAACGATAGCCATGGCAGCAAGGGGATGCTCGATTCATTTCCAGGGTCGCTGTAGGTACTGCGCTCTTCCATTCGATGCAAGGGTAGAGAAATGCAGGCGGTATAGAGAGCTCAGAAGGAGGTTCACGGTTCTCAATCCACAAAGGCTGGCGACCTCCTTCTTTCACCTAGCATCATAAAGTCAACACGGCTTATCTATTGGTCACTAACCTTGCATTTTTTGCGTTTCGCGTAATGTAGGCAATTTCCTCCTGTTGGGGGGTATTTACAAATGGTGGTAAAAATATATAATAAAGTATCCTAGCATGTGAGATGACCTTAACACAATAAATATCGAGGTAGGGAAGATGAAGATAAGGAAGGGTACTGGAACCGTTAGTTAATGTAGCGGTGGCCAGTGCCCTTTTTATTTGGGTTAACTAGATAAGCCAAAAGAGGTGACAATAAGAGTTAGAAAGGTTTGAATCTTTCAGATTGGCTAAAATCCAATAATCAATGAAAGGGGAAAAATGAAAAGGGGGGCAGTATGGGTTCTAGCAAGTGCATTGGTGATTGTAGGGTTACTGATAGGTAGCTTTGGCTGTGCTCAACCAGAAATACTACCAACAGCACCTGCGCCAACACCACCTACTCCTACTCCCACTCCAACGCCGACACCGTCGCCTGTTCTCGCCGGTCAAATCGGAGGGGTTGTGTGGTGCCGCCCTCCGGGGTTGGAGGACTTGTTGCCACTTACCAAAGCCATATCTGACAACCCAGAGAATGCCAAGGTAACTATCTCAGGGCCCGTTTCCCGTGTAACCGAGGTAAATGAGGAGGGCCGTTACATTTTCGAAGACCTCCCGGCAGGAAGCTATCAGGTCACTGCCTCAGCCAAGTGGTATCTTAGCCAGACACAGACTGTAGAGTTGTTGTCGGGGCAGGGGGTGGAACTCGACCCTTTCCTTCTAGGCAGGGGGACAGGCACCATTAAAGGCAGGATAGTGTGTGGCGGTAAGGGGATTGCCAAAGCCACGCTACAAGCAACGAATGTCACCACTGCCCATATACCGTCAGCAACCTACTCAGAAGCGGATGGGAGCTACAGCATGGAGGTACCAGCGGGACAGTATCTGGTCTTTGCCGGAGGGATATTTGACCCCGAATGTTCTGCTCTGGCGGAGGCCTATAATGATACTACCCACAGCTTCGTCGTGGAGCCTGGTGCAACGGTAACTCATGATATTATCCTAGAGCTTCCACAATTTCAAGTGTGGGAACTCATTTTCGAGTTTCCAGGCCCCGCGGCCTATGTACATAGCCTTCAGGTGTATCCGGATGGCGCTTTCACTGGAACGCGGCAAAACCCCCAGGATCTTCCATACTGTAATGTTGGTCCGTACATGCTGGCAGGTAAATTCTCCGGGGACCAGGTCTCCTTCACCGGGGCTCTAAGGCAATCTTGTTTGGTGAACGGGGTTGAGACGGATCTCACCATAGTAGATAGCGCCGATGGGCAAGCGAACGCTCCTTTTCCCAATGCAACTACCGCTTCAGGAACCGGAACAGCAGAAACATGGGCCCTCTCTGGAGAGACCCAGAGCGGGTGGACAAGTGCTGACCCCATTACCCTGTCCTTCTCGTGGACGGCACGGCGCATTGACACGCCATCAACCACTCCTGCGCCTTCACCTACCCCTACACCTGTGCCCCCAGCGCCAATTGAGACTACACAGCCACCGACCCCATCCCAGCTTTCGCCCCTCTCCGGCTCTGTATTCGACTTCTACCCCAGGGATTTGGAGCTACGCTGGGGAGCCGTATCTTGGACTAGGCCGGTAACCTATGTGGTGGAAATAGACTGCTTCCATTGCTGCGGGTACGGGGAATGGTGTACAGATCTGGGAGAAACCTGGCAGCTAGAAGAAACCACAGCAACCAGTTTGTGGCTTTCTTGGGTGGGTGCTCAACCGGGAAGATGGCGTGTCTGGTGCAAGGACGACCAAGGGAAAGAGAGTCTCAAGTCAGGGTGGTGGGACTTCGAATTTACTACGTGAGACTGGCCGTGCCCTGGTGAAAGGCAGCTAACTGTGAGCGTTTACACGAGCCCATTTAGGCGAACTCAATAGCACACTCAGCCCAGCCAGCGGATTTGAAGATGGAAAGCAGGAGCATAGGTGTCCCTTGCGGAAAACCAGAGGGAGGTAAACACTTGCAGAAGCTGAAAGGCAAACTCGAAGAGCGCATCTATCGCTCAACGATGACCCCGGCAATCGGTACACATACTGGTCTTGGTCTCTTTCTGGTAGCCGTGCTAGGAGATAAACAGTAGTCATGCAGCTAAATCTGCCGTGTAGGCCGGTTGGGGAAAGTTCTGCACATTCTAGCGGATTGTTACACAATGAGCGAAGGGGGCGTTAGTCTTACTGGAATAAATGGAGGTCACAACTGAGTCGGCACCTTGTAACCCGAATCCTTACCCCGTACCTTGAGTTCGTATTGCTCCAGTAGCCTAAAATGGACCTACAGTTGGAGATGAGAGATGACAGAAGAAAGAGGAGGCAAAGCGGAAGGCTGAAGTGCAAGCAGTGTTTGGATTTCTAAATATTACTGTGAGTATTACTAGCGGTATATTATCAGGGGGCAGGGGTTCAATCCCCCGGCCCCCTTTGTCTTCGCTTGGTCGGGCAGTGACTTCCCAGCCTTGGTTCCTGGGTGCCCTCCAGCATGCTTTATTCAAGGTGCACTTTAACTATGGGTATGACACGGGTGATGGCGTCAATGTCGGCATCGAGGGAGGGCTTAGTTTCTTGTAGGTAAGTTCTAAGGGCTTTGAGTGTGAAAAGAGTGGCTTTTTTTAAATCCTCGGGGCTGATGTCACTCCGGTTCATCTCATCCTCGAATTTTAGTAGCCGGTATCTAAGATCTTTTTCCATTGTATTCCCCTTTTTCTTTTTAGTCCCATACATTTTCATAAGCAAGTGTGGGTAAAAATTCTCCACTCCGAAACCCCGCCTAGATTTTGACTACAAAACGTCTGTTGTTCTAAAGTAGCGGGCCTCCAAAGTGTTTGTCCAAAAAGTTCATAATTTGAGAATAGGTCTCAGGATATTGCCACCAGTAGTCATGCCCCAGTGCTCTAACCCGGTGGGGTGCCAAAATCATCCCGTAGCTCAGATAACCCAAACAATGCTTTTAGGTTGCAGGCAGTTATTGCCCAAAAGTCCCCGTGGCTGAAGGAATCGACGACTATACATTTCGGTATTCTGGTCATCTAGATCTCTCCTGAGCAAATATGATATTAACCTATGCACACACTCTGCACCAGACTGCCTATTGACAAAACTGCCCCGTGGTGATAATATACGAATTAAGATACACGTATTATATTTCGTATTAATATTATACAGATGGTACATGCATTGTGTCAACAACACGAGAAGGAGGTCAATTGAGGAAGGGCGAATGGACGTTCCTCACCAACCACGGCCGCTTGCTGGCCTATATAGCCAAGCATCCCCAAAGCACAACCCAAGAGATTGCCCAGCAAGCCGGTATCACTCTTCGAGCGGTTCAGAAGATAATTACTGAACTGGAGGCAAGGGGCTATATTGCCCGGAAGAAGGAAGGCAGGCGCAATCGCTACACGGTTAACCTGATGCTCCCCATGCGGCATCGTCTGGAGCGAGAGCATGCCGTGGGCGATATCCTTCAAGCATTGGGATACAATCCCCGCAAGGAAGAGGTGAGCAGCAAGAGCTGAATGTCGGAGCGTCCCGCCTTTAAAGTACATCGGGGAGGAAGAAATGACTGCGGTTAAAGACGTCATGATGATTGAGGTTACGGCAGTGGGAATCTCTACCCCCGCTGTAGAGGTGGCCCAGCGAATGAAGACGTCCGGAGTAGGTACGATTCCGGTGTGTGAGAACGGGAAGTTCCGCGGGATTATCACTGAAAGAGACATAGTAATTGGTATTGTGGCAGCCTCACGCCATTCAGTCCCAACACCTGCTGGCGCCGTGATGAACAGAGATTGGGCTACCATCTCTCCCAATGATGATATATGGCACGCAGTTAATGTGACGGTGGATAGAGGCATCAAGGTGCTGCCTGTGGTGCAGGACGGCAAGCTGGTAGGGCTACTTAGTCTGGATGATCTCAAACGGAAAAGCCCGGCACTTGCGGCTATGATTTTCTCCAGGAGCATCAAACCCCAGGCAGACAACCCTGCACTCTATGTGAGGAGAAGGTAACGCTCAGTGAACGCTAGAGTATATGTACTTCTGTGTGTAAAAGAGGGCAAGTTCGAGCAGTCAGTTCAAACTCTTCTGGGCAAGGCCTGTTGACTTTTATTCCCTTGGATGTTAAAATTACGCAAATTTTATTCTAATCAATCGGGTAGTTTTAAGGCATGGCTTACCCGTTAATTATATATACGCTTAATTGTATGTTAGCCGTGGTCTGATAAGTACGAGACCATGGAGGGTATATAAAACTATATAAAGTATGGAGGTAAGAAGTTAGTGTCTAGAATTTCTAGAAAAATACTCGTCATATTGGTGGTGGTCGGTCTCATTGGTGGGTTGGTATCATGTATGCCAGGTGCGCCAGTAGCAGCATCCTATAAGATAGGTGTCGTTGCAGCTCAAAGCGGGCAGTATGCTGCTTTAGGTACCCAGGCTATACGGGGTATGCAGGTATATGTTGATAAGATAAACGCAGAGGGTGGTATAAATGGTATCCCTGTGGAGCTTGTAGTTTATGACAACAGGAGCGAGGCTACTGAGGCGTCGCTGGCAGCTAAGAAGCTGGTAGAGGTGGACAAGGTCCACATCATTACTGCTAGCGATGTAACTACCATAACCAACAGTCTGATTCCGGTGGTTAATGAGATGGAGGTGCCGGGGCTCGGTATCTCAGGAACAGCTTTGTTTGATGACCAGCTTGGAGCCTGGTTCTTCAGACCTATGGGGGCGGAGCCCGACTACATTATTCTAAACCTTGACTACTTGAGCCAGGACTTGGGCGTTACCAAATATGCCTTGCTGGTAGAGAACAGTGGCTACGGTCAGGGAGGTAAGGTATTTCTGCCCCAACTCAGCCCCAATTATGGCATGACCATTGCTGAAGAACAGTACTTTGACCCGGGGGCAACCGATGTCAGTCCTCAGCTAACCAATATAAAGGATTCCGAGGCTCAGGCTATATTCATCTGGGGTAGCAGTCCCACCTCAGCCATAGCGGTCAAGCAAGCACGGGAAATGGGTATTACCCTCCCTATTGTGACCACACCGGCTCAAGTCAGCCCACCTTTTCTTGCTGAGTTTGGGGTGTACTATGAGATGGAGCCCTCTATTGTTGCTGTTACCGCGCCGATCGATGTATGGGAGCAGCTCCCTGATACTAACCCCTATAAGGATATGCTTCGTGAATTTGCTGAGGCATACCAGGCGAAGCATGGCAGTCGTGCGGCTATGTGGGCTGTTCTTGGCGGCGTGATGGTCCAGTTTATTGAGGATGGCTTAAAGAGGGCAGACGCAGACCCAACCAATGTAGAGGAAGCCAGAGGCAAGATCAGGGATGCTTTTGAGAGTACCAACAACCTGATGACTCTCGTCGGTGTCTATACCATGGCGCCTGATGACCATTATGGTGGGGTAGAGATTAATCTGGTGTTGGTTACCTTTGAGGGCGGGCGGATGGTTTACCTCCCTAGGTAATGAATTCGTAGATAGTTATCGGGTTATTTTTAGGGAGGTAGCTTGGACTTTCCAAGTGCGTTGCAAATCTTCATTAGCGGCGTAAATCTGGGCGCCATTTACACCGCTATAGGGCTGGGCTTCTTTATCATCTACAGTGTAACCCGAGTGATTAACCTTGCCCAAGGCGATTTTGTGATGATGGGGGGGATGCTCACCGTCAGCTTCTACAATATGGGCATCCCTCTCATCCCCAGCATCATTCCGGCAGTGGTTATCACCGGGTTGGCTGGTGCCGGGCTATATCGATTCATTATCTACCCAGCGAGGCGATATTCACGCCTCACCCGGCTCTTGCTCACCGTTGGCTTTGTCTTCGCTGTGCAAGGGGTAGCTCTTCTCATCTGGGGATGGGATTTCAGGGGCCTACCCGCTTTCTTCAATACCCCTAGTATTCAGTTGTGGGGGGCAACCATTTTCGGTCAGACCCCCTGGGTTATCGGGGGCATGCTGGTTATGGTCACCGGACTGTTTTTCTTCTTTGGGCGCACTATCCAGGGCAAAGCCCTTCGCGCCTGTGCCAATGAGCCCTTGGGGGCACGGACGGTGGGGGTAAACATAGATAGGATGGCGCTGTATTCTTTCATCATGGCGGCTGGCTTAGGGGCGGTGGTGGGAGCGATGATAACTCCACTGACCATGACCTCCTATAATATGGGCTGGCCATTGACCATTAAAGGGCTATTAGCCGCTTTTGTCGGTGGCGTAAACAGGGCTGAGGGTGTAATACTCGGTGGTATAACTTTGGGGATGATTGAGGCGGCGACGGCGGGGATAGTGCCCGGTGGATATCACAATGTTATCGCCCCAGGAATTCTGATAGTGGTGCTTCTGTTACGTCCCCATGGGATATTGGCTATAGTCGGGAAGGAATGAGGATGCGGATGAAGGCATTTAGGGAAATACGCAGCAAAATGTCGTCAGTTAAGTTGCAAAATCGGGTGGTAGCCCTGTTCACCCTTGTCATGATGACGATACCCTTGGGAATAGGTCCTTACCCTATTTCGGTTATGGTGGATGTAGGACTTTATTCCATTGTAACCATGGGGATTATCCTGCTTATGGGCTTTGCTGGCCAGATATCTATAGGACACGCTGCCTTTTTTGGCATCGGTGCCTATACCTCAGCCATCCTTACCACCCACTACCAAGTTTCGCCTTGGTTAGCCCTCTTCCTGGGGACTGTTATAAGCGGGGGTATTGCCGCTGCCATTGGCAGGGCTATGTTCAGACTGCACGGGCTTATGTTAGCTGGCATAACCCTGGCTATGAACTTGGTGTTCTACCACCTAGTTAGCAGTATGGTAAACATAACCGGCGGTGCCATGGGGCTGATGAATATCCCCCCTCTTATGCTGGGCGGGTTTAATTTCTCCCGTTCATTTTTAACCTATTATATGGTTTGGATAATAGCTATTGTGGTTCTTGGCTTCTCCTTAAACCTAGCCGATTCTCAAGTAGGGAGAGTTCTGAGGTCAATGAATATCCATGCCGGTGGCAGTGAGAATGCTGCTCAGGTTTTGGGGATAAACGTAACCAGATATAAGGTGCAGGTCTTCGCTATAAGCGCTGTATATGCCAGCATAGCTGGCAGTATATATGCTCATCACGCCCGTGTCGTAGAACCTGGCACCTTCTTCATTCCATTTTCAGTGATGGTGGTAATAATGGCGTTCCTTGGCGGGTTGAGGAGCCCGTGGGGAGCCTTCCTTGGGGCTGGGCTGATGATAGGCGTGCGTGAGCTCCTCTGGGAGATTATGCCGGTATTTGTCACCGGTATTACCGGTGCTTATGAGCTTATAGCTTATGGTGTTATCCTAGTATTAGCCCTGCTTTTCTTGCCCCGAGGACTGATTTCACTCGTTGGTAAGGCGTTCACTAAAAGGAGGGCAGTAGTTTAATGCAGACCGACTCTGCTGTGGTAAAAGATACGGTAACCTCTAAAAAGGTTGCCTCAGATAAACTCTTGCTAAAGGTAGAAGATGTATCCATGCACTTTGGTGTTTTAGCTGCTCTCAAAGGGGTAAGCTTTTCCGTTCCCAAGGGGAATATCTCAGTCATCATCGGTCCCAATGGGGCAGGGAAGTCCACTCTCCTCAAGCTTATCAGCGGGCTTCTTCCTCTCCAACAAGGGGAGATCTGGTTTAAGCGGCATAGGCTGAGCAGGGTTCCCCCACATCGCATCAGCGCCCTGGGCATCACCCAACTTTTTCAGGATGTCCAGCTCTTCTCAAATATGTCGGTTATAGAGAATGTAATGGTTGGCTGCCATTTACGGACTAGGGCTGGCTTCCTGAGCGCGGGGCTGAGGCTGCCTCAGGCTCAAGCTAATGAGCGGAGGATTTTGAAGAGGGCGATGAGTAAGTTGTCCTTAGTTGGCTTAGAGCAAAAAGCCTGGGATAATCCTGCTAGTCTTTCCTGGGGGCAGCAGAAGCTGGTGGGGCTAGCCCGTGCCTTGGCTACAGGTTCTGAGGTACTATTGCTGGATGAGCCTTATAGTGGCCTACTAGCTGATGAAATCAGTAAGCTGAACCGGTTAATTATAAAGCTCCAGCGTCAGGGGATAACCATCTTGATTGTGGAGCATCTAACCGATGTGTTAATGGGCATTGCCAACCAAGTGATTGTCTTGGATTATGGGGAAAAGATTGCGGAGGGCACCCCAGATGAGATACAACATAATAAACTTGTGATAGACGCTTATCTAGGTAGTGGGTAATCGGGAGATAAAGGGGGGTTAGCAAATGGTAGGGAACCCCAAATCCATATTAGATATGGTGGGTGTTCATGCTAGTTACGGCTCGGTGCCGGTGTTGCGGGGAGTATCTCTTTATATTAAGCAGGGAGAGATGGTAGTCCTTGTTGGGCATCACGGTTCGGGCAAGACGGCTCTACTGAAAGCACTCTGTGGTCTCCTACCCGTGGTCAGGGGCGAGGTGCTTTTTGATGGATTGTCAATCCATGGACTACCCCCAGAGAAGATAGTGGGGCTGGGTATAGCCTATGTAGATGAAATGAAGTTGCTTTTCCCCGCTATGAGCGTGATTGATAATCTAATCTTGGGGGCTTATCATCGCCACCGTAGAGAGCGAAGAGAACATATAGAGCAAGATATCGAGACTGTTTATCAGCTTTTCCCGGTTCTTGCTGAGAGGAAGAAGCAGTATGCTGGGACCCTCTCCGGAGGGGAGCAACGGATGCTGGCGATCGGCAGAGCACTTATGTCACACCCCAAGCTGCTCCTGCTGGATTGCCCCACGCTGGGACTAGCTCCTAAGTTGGCAAGGAAGGTGGTGGAAGCCCTCTCGGAGTTGAGAGACAAAGGGATTACTATTCTCTTGATTGACCAGAAACTTCAGCAGGTAGTTGATGTCGCTGATCGGGGATACTTTGTGGAGAAGGGAGAGATTATTCAGGAGGACTCCCCTCAGGGATTGCTCACCATGAAGAGACCAGCGAGTTTGTTTCACAGAAGACCGTAGCAGCAGTATACTAAAAGGACTTGGATTAGGCTAGTCGTTTTCCTCCGATGGCACTCGGTATAGTACCGTCGGTTATGATTGTGATAATTGCCCAAATTTCCCTTCAGTAGTGGTAGCCGGAGTAATTACCATCCCCACCTTATGCATTTCCCAGATGTTAAAGACGCCGTAGGTACGCATCACCATGCCGGATAGCCCTGACTAGATTTTGACTGCCATCAGTGACTGAAGCCGGACCGAAGAGGATTTGCTCTAGTGAGCCAGTAGTCCCTACTTTTATTTGGGTGCCTCTAGGGAGTGCCGGGTGGGGGTGGGAGAATAATGGGGGAAACAGCATTGAGGTGCCGACCGAGGTATCCAGTGCTGGGTACCAAAGAAGGTACGAGGCCTTTAGGAAATATAATATAGAATGGGTTAAACAGTAGGAAGATGTTCAAGAAAGTTACATCTCCTTTCGGTGTGAAAGCACCGTCTAGCAAGCTTTGCTGTCTCTCAACAAAAGTCCATTTTGTTACTTTCCCAAGGATATAGCGAAGTGTGCAATAAAGCGGGTTCAACAAAGCCTGTTCTAGCTATTCGCTGCGTCCAGCAATCTATTACTGCAGGAATTTAGCCTCATTCGTGTTTTTCGTAGTTACGGGCAACTCAACAAAAAAGGTAGCTCCCTTTCCCGGTCTGCTTTTCGCGTATATCCTGCCACCATGTCTTGTCACAATACCGTGCGAGACACTAAGCCCTAAGCCGGTGCCGCCTCTTTCGCGCCTCAGACTGAAAAAGGGGTCGAAGACCTTTTTGAGCAGGTCAGTTGGAATCCCAGGGCCATTATCAGCGAACGAAATCCGGATGCAGCCGTTGATCTCCTCGGTCTTGACTCTGAGCTTTCCCCCACGGTTTGCTTCAGTCATAGCCTGCTCAGCATTTAAGACGATGTTCAGGAACACCTCCTGAATTTGGTGAAAATCAACCATTGTCTTGGGAAGATCAGCAGCCAGGTCGGTAACGACTTCAATATTACTCGTTTTTAATTCGTAGGCCCTTAACTCTAAAGTCTTTCGAACAACATCATTCACGTCTGCGTATTGCTTCTGTGGCTCACGGTGCCGCGCAAAGGTTAGGAGATTCTCTACAACCTTCGCTGCCCGCGCAGCCGCGCTGTAAATCGCTTCCAAATCTTGCTTGACTTTCTCGTCGGCACATTTTCTTAGCAAGAGATGAGAGAACCCCAATATCGCAGTAAGAGGATTATTTATCTCGTGGGCGACCCCCGCTGCCAACTCGCCAATGGATGCTAATCGACTAGAGAGATTAAGCTGCTCCTGCAGCTGCCTCTCCCTCTCCTCTGCTTGCTTGCGCTCACTGATGTCTTGGGTAAGAACTACAAATCCGATCGTAGTGCCAGACGCATCTTTCATAACGGCGGCGCTTAACTCGGCATCAAATTCGGTTCCGTCTTTTCTCAACAATGTGTACTCAATGTTGTTCACGCAGTCTTGCTCTATCGTCCTTCTCAGGTTTCTTCTAGCCTTGGTGCGATCTTTCTCAGCTATGAACTCAAAGGCACTACGCCCAATGACTTCATCCTTCCTATCGTAGCCATGCATACGGAGCGCGGCTTGGTTCACCCCCACTATATTTCCATTCAAGTCAGAGACTACAACCCCTTGAGTCGCAGACTCGAATATGAGACGCATTTTTTCCTCACTTTGGCGCAGCGCTGTCTCCATCCGTTGGCGCTCAGTGATGTCTCTAAACACTTCGATGACAGATCGACTCCCGTCAGGATCCACTAGCTGGGCGGCTACAACGTCATACTCTCTGTCTCCAATATTGATTACATGCTGGGACGCACTTTCAGAATTAGTGGGCTTGTTGATGGGACAGCTAGGACATGGTGCCGTTTTGCCAAGGATGCTCCAGCATCTCGCACCAGCATTACCATCAAACCTTTGCTTGGCGGGCGTGTTCATAAATTGTACCGTCTGGTCAGCGTCCACAATGATCACGCAGTCGCTCATGCTGTTTAGCCACGCCTCCAAGTTTTCCCTGGCGCGTACGGCATCCGCGTAGAGCCGTGCATTTTCTAAACTCACGGCGATTTGGCCACTAAAGGTCGAGAGCAAACGTTTATCCTCAACGGAATAGTCCTGTTGACTAAGCTTTTCTCCTAAGATGAGTAGCCCGGACAGCTCACCCGAGCGACTTTTGACTGGAACATACATCTCGGCCCTCAGTTTTTCCAGATTCTGCCTTTCACTGCGGGCTATGTTCTGTAATTCTGGAATGATAGAGAAGTCCTTCGAACTTATGATCTCTCCATGGCGTCTCATCCATCGGGCGAGGAGGCCGCTGCTCCTCAACACGATCCCAGGAGGAGGGTTGTCCAGCCCGACAGTTGCCACTACACCTAATCCATCGTACCCCTCGGACACTAACAGCAGGGAAGCATTCTCAACATGTAACGCACCGGTAATCAGTTTCAGCATGTTGGCCCCTAGCTTTTCAAGGCTAGTAACGCTCTGAGCTTGACTGCCGAATTGCTCAAGCGCCGCTAGGTAATCGTATCTATCCCGGTAAAATAGTTTGTCCACCTGGCGTTGGGCCCAGCTGTAGAGCGGACGAAGAACAACGGCCAAAACTAATATAAGGCCAGCGGGTATCCACCACTGTTGGATTTGGGCCTGAAAAGCTCGACCTAGAAAAAGCAGCACGGCTACATAGGGGGCTGCTACTAGGGCACTTGTAAACAGGTAAGCCAGAGCCTTTCGAAGGACGATGTGAATGTCAAGAAGATGGTATTTAAGGATAACTATGCTGCTAACGATAGAAAAGGTCAGGGCTGCCCACATACCAACCGGAGGGGCGTTAGAAAAAGCGTCAAGGCAAGCTCCTACCAAGAGGAGCGGCGCCACAGCAATGAGATGAAGCAGGCGATTTCTCTCGTCATACGAGGAGGAGGCCTTGTATCGCTTGACCAAGTTACGGATTCCTTGAGACACCAAGAACAGGCTCATGAAAACCATAGGAAAGGTGACCGGGCCCGGTACAGGGGCATAGCCGTACTCTTCCAGGCGCATCCTCTCTACGACTAGGTGAGTCGGCGCCAGGCTGGCGGCTACCACCAGGAATGTGTAAGCACCGTAAAGAATGCCCCTCTGCCCTTTGACGCTGCTATAGGCAATTGCAAAATGGTAATAGAACACGAAGACAGCAAAAGCGAGCACGAAAGCTGCCCTATCCCAGAGAACTGCTCGCTCAACATCAGGGCTAGAGCGCATCCCGAAAACCGCGAAACCCGTCAGTGCCACACTCACCACCAAGCAGCAGAACACCTGTTTCGTAAGGCTCCTGCGTGCGCTACGCAACACCAGCAATGCCAGAATAAGGCCGCTGACAAAGACAACGAGCGGTGGAGCAAGATAAGAAGGATCAGAAAGCGGATTCGCCATTTTCCTCCTTACTGACCCCGGCTTGACTCAAGTAGAAGCTCGATATCCTCTGGCCGCGGATTTATATGGGACGGCTTCAAGTGCGCGAGATCACACCCCTGCTTCTTTTTTTCGCTAGCATAACGCGCAAATGTCCCTGGCAAAAGAAGCGTCACTCGTACCGGCTGCAGCCCTAAGTATAGGTCAATGTCTCTGTAGTCAGGGTCAATTATCTTGAGCTGCTCATCGATCATACGCTCTACTTCCGCAGGTTCCTTGTCTTCATTGAGTTCCAAGTAAAGGCGGAGGAAGCTTTTATCGTGTTCATACTCCTTAGAAGCTGACCAGTCGGTGTACTTTACTCCAGTGTTTGCAATTGCTTGCCAGATAGTCTTTTCATCCAGGTCAGCTAAGGCAGCCAGATTGATAGTCTCACCGGCTCTACGCTGGAAAACCATCTGGGGGAGATTTACCCCCGTCTCCTCATCTTTTAGGGCAACAACCTTGATGAGATCCCTTAGCTGGTACCGCAGAAGCGGCATGCCATAGAATTGGCTCATGACAATCTCATATAGTTCCCCCTCGTCGAGTTCGTTCAGGAGCACAGTGGACGGTTGGTAAGACTCATCAGCCTCATGCTTTAGCCGCTCATCCGCAGGAATAAACTCGAGAAATACACTGTCGGGCAGAAATGTCATTGCCTTCTTATTCCACGCCTGCATAGCAATGAAACCCGCCTCGCTAGAAGCATAAAACTCGTACGGTTGACTGCCCCAGTAACGAGCTATGTTATCCTTGTAGATAGCAGTATCCATCCCACTGGCAATAATACCTTGTAATCGCCATAGGTCCTTGGGCAAAAGCGGTCTACCCTCCATCTTGCTCCGCAGCCAGGCTCGCAATAGCCGGAAGACTATTTTGGGGTGGAGCATGTGGCGGGAAAATTGTAGCCGTTGCGTTTCACCAGCCAGTGCCTCTCCCATTTTGACTAGGATACTGCTTATGGCTCCAACAACGTCAGCGCCATCCTTGAGGGCTAGCTGCACCGCTCTGTTTATCCTCTCTTCGAAATCCAGACCTTCGGCTTCCTCCATGGGTGGCAGAACCCGGACGGAAAAACGCTCGCCCAAAGCGTATACCAGCCAGCCTGATGCATAGGGGCGAGGGGGCAATATAGTGAGAAGTCGAAGGCCCGGTGAAATGTTGACCTGCCCTTCTTGGTTTGTCGAAGCAAGGACAAGGGCTGCCAAGAAGTTTCTGGCAACCTTGTCAACGAACTCAAGGCTATGCGGGATCCACTTGAATTTACCTCCTCTCCCTGCTGAGTGACACCATAAACAGGGCTTTTCTGCCAATGCTGCCTCTTGTTGCTCGCTTAGAAAAGGCTCGTAATCTTCATAGGTGGTTAATGGCACAATTTGGCGAAACTCCTTCACGGTTTGGGGCTTCCGACTATTCATAATCTTCTTGCCAAGAGGGCTATCAGCGACCCGTTCTATCTCGTCCATCAAAAGTTCCTGCTGAATACCCATGAAGGCGTCCGGTTGCAGGTAGAAAAATGCACAGTACCTCCGCCACAGCTGCTTTAAGGGCAGCGTCCGGAAGTACTCATCCTCAGTCAGCATCTAAGCTTTCCTCCTTTGATTCTTACTTTCTGCCGTAAACTATGAAGTCATGATATATTGGTTCTTCCTCTATGTGAAAATGGCCAGCTGTTAACTCACCGACTACGCTCACCAATTCAGCATACGAATAGACTCTCTTGTTGGGGCAAAGAACAAATATGGGCAGGTAGGCGATGCTCATCGGTAACCGGACAACAGATTCAAAAAGAGCGCTGCCCCAATGCTTTCCCGAATCAACTTTATCCCTGATGGTATCTCTGAGCAGGTCCAGTACTAACTTCAGGCCCTCCTTCGCCGATGGATAGGTTATCACAAATTGCCCTCCCTCCTTCAGTACCCGAAAAATCTCGCTGGTGACCTGCCGGTTGTCTTCTACAAAATCCATGACATGAAGGCATAGCACCTTGTCAAAGCTTCCCGCTGCGAATTCTAGACGTCGCACATCCATAATGAGCACCTTGATTTCACTACCAAATCTCAATGCCTTCTTGTAAGCCTTTTTCAGTGCAATTTTTGAATAGTCTACGCCAAAAATCTCGACATTTCTCCTTGTTTGCAAGATATGAAGGATTTCATTCCCGGTACCAACACCTGCGCACAGTACCTTGTCACCATCTTTGAGCTCAAGCCTACTAACGCAAATACTCTGTAACTTTCGATAACGATTTAGTTTGGCTGTCGTAGAATCGTAGACTCGGTTATAAACGGAGTCAAAATAAATCCGCTTTAGCTTCTCAGCAATACTCATACTATTTGGCCGTCACAACTTAATGTAAAGCTCATCTAGAATTGCGCGCCTTCCACAGCATTTAGCCAAGGCTAGGCCTCTTTAAGGTTACTTACTGCTCAGATCCCTAACTGTAACACCTTCTTTATATTATCTATTAAGGAAATCGGATGTCCTCCTTTTGACTAATTTTTTATTTGACCTTGCAGGCTTCATCTTCGATGGTTTTGATATCAGCCTCTGTGAACAGCCTCCACCCCCGCCTGTCCCTGGTTGCTGTATCCCTGATGAGTCCACTGCTAATCCATCGGTACAAGGTGGACCTACTTACCCCTACCATTTCACAAACATCTCTGGTTCTGTAGTATGTCTGGCCTTTCATTACTATGGGCATATCCTACTCCTTGAATCTTAAGGTATAGATGATGCATTTCAATGGTAATGGCTCTCACCAGTCATTTTTCCAGTCGCTTTGCTAACTCGGATAAAGTTGTTAACTGCTGCAAGTATATCTGAATCACTGAAGGGCTTGCTCATGACCCCGAAGGGACCATTAGCCAAAGCCCGCGCCATCATATCACTATCAGGGTAGCCAGTTATTATAACCACTGGTAAGTTCGGCTTTATGGTCCTTATTTGACGAAAAAGTTCGGCTCCATCCATTCCGGGCATTTTAAGGTCAAGAAAAACCATATCGAAATTCCGCTCTTTTATCAGTGCCAATGCCTCAGAGCCATCTCCGCTGGTTACCACGCTGTGCCCCAACCCGTCTAAGCTCTCCTTAAAAAGCTGCCGAATTATGTCTTCGTCATCGACGACAAGAATACTGACTTTCATCTCGATAGAACTCTGTTGCAACCACTCATCAATAGAAGCCCTATTGAACCTGTACTGATGGCCTATTTTGGCTGCGGGCATATTGCGTCGCTCCAATAGTCTGTAAACGGTCTTTTTGTTAACCCGTAGATAGCCAGCTACCTCCTGAACAGTCATAAGTTCCGCCATATTCCCTCCTTCTGCTTAATCCACGTATTGACTGATCGTATAGTCCTTGTCCAAGTTCCTTCGCGGCTCGATTATTCCCTTGAATGGCAAGGATGGCAACTGTTGGCATTCCTTGTACTTTGAAGTCTACTATAGTCCACAATCAAAGTCAAAGCACTCCTAACCCTGATATAGCGACCATAAGAGAGAAAAAAGCGGTCCAAAAGCCCAATGGTTGCCCTCTATACTTAACTGTCGCGATTTTTACCCATTTGTAGCGCGAGAGAGTCTCTTGGAAAACCTTGGGTAGCTGAGTATTGTAGTTTCACCATGCCCGTTAGCACACAACAAGCTAGATTCGCAGAATAAGTCATCGCCGTCCGTGGCAACACTCCCACTACACAGCCGGTCCCCTTCTCCGCCTTTTCTCACTGGTGTGGAGAAAGCTGTTTACGGCAATCCTAATGTCTGCATCGTCAAAGGGCTTCCGCATAACGCCAAAAGGGCCTTGTGCCAAAGCTCGCGCCATCATATTACTGTCGGGATAGCCGGTTACGATGGTTACTGGTAAGTTAGGCTTAGCGGTCCTTATTTCCTGAAAAACCTCAGCCCCATCCATTCCAGGCATTTTAAGGTCCAGGAAGACCAGGTCGAACTCTCGCTGCTTGACCAAATCCAATCCTTCGGCGCCATTCCTAGCCGTCACTACTCTGTGCCCTAGCTCTTCCAGGGTCTCCCTGAATAGTGCGCGAGTCAGCTCGTCATCGTCGATGACAAGGATACTTACACTTACCCCGGCTGAGTTTTGATGCAGCCACTCATCAATAAACGCCTTATCGAATCTCCACTGTCTACCTACCTTGGTTCCGGGAATACGTCCGTCCTTTAGGAGCCTGTGCATGGTCCTCTTGCCTATCCGCAAAAAGCTGGCAACTTCCTCAAGAGTCATAAGCTCTGTCATATTCCTCCGTTCTCCTTCCTAATTCCAGTGCTCCTTGGGCTTAGGTGCACACACAAGTGGCTCCGTCATACCAAGTATCCAGGGAAGTGCACTACGCTCCACCTTCTCTACCAAGGATTTGAGCACCCTCTGCTTCTCAGAATCTCGCATTGCCCGTGTAGTGGCCCACTCCCGGACCTCTTTTTCAGGAATGCCAAGATCGCGAGCACAGTCAATAGTTCTTTGCGTTACCATCTTTGAGTAACCGGTAAGGAAGTCAAGCTTTGCTTCGACACCATAGGCGATGGCATCCATCACACTACATGGGACTTTGCCAGTCTGCTTATCTCTTCTTTCTGGTGAGCGTTGCTTGTTCTCTAACACCGTGCGTATACTAGTATTCACTCTATCTAAGTCAAAGGGCTTGAGGATGTAGTCTGAGGCCCCCAACTTCATAGCCTCAACCACTGTCTTAGCCTCGTCAATAACTGTTATCATAATAGCTACAGTGCCGGGACACCTAGACCGTATTTCCTTTAGCACTTCTATGCCAGATATTCCCGGCAACTTGATATCCAACAACGCTACCTCGAAGCCCTGTGTTGCTATTTTAGAGAGAGCATCGTCCCCAGTTAACGCCGTAACGCAGAGATAGCCATCCTCTGTTAGTTCACGCCGAAGAACATCGCATACCATCTGTTCATCGTCAACAATGAGCACGGTGGGCTTTTTGTCAGCCAATTGTTATCTCCTTTCCCGGATGACCGCATGCATGTTCATTACAGGCATCTATTGACATCTGCTGACACGTCTTGGCTCTTTAATACAATAACTTTCGCCACATGTCAAGAAGCTAGGTTCTAGTACTATGTTCCATACACAGGTTTTCAGCCTAAAATCACGGTGCTTAAGTTGAGCGCGCTGCCAATCATTGAGGTGACATTGGGTGTCAGGCTGATGGTGTTCCGCGGGTGGAAGGTAGCGAAGTGGGATAAATGATGCTAGCGTTGCTGAGGGTTTAAACTGCCTTTATGCAGGGGATGAGCTTCGTGAATGGTATCGAGGGGCTGGGAAGGTTGCGTCGGGAAAACGCCGACCCTATGTCTCTTAGCCGCCAGGTTATTTCAATCTGCCCAAACAAGACGGAAGCCGAGTTAGTCGCTACATCAGTCAACCGGCTGGAACCGTGCGACACCGACCGAGATTGATGTCAAAAGGGTTTTATTGATTGCCGCGCTTCTTCTTTAGTTCAGGTATCTGCCTGCCACGCTTGCTTCTGTAACAACACCGGTCGCCTTTTCGCCAGTGGCAGGAAGGATAACAGTACCGCTGCCCAATCGGACACTTGGCTACCGCCACGCCCTCGTCCTTAGCCATGCAATCCACCTTTTGCCTTTAGGGGGTACGTTTCCCTCCCCATGTCTATAGTTCTATCCTAGCAGAAGAAAATTAATTGCCCATAAAATGGTCGTTAAGATTTCATTAAGACAGGTAAATAGCTTTGAGAAGTGTGGAGAAGAGGAATCGGGTTGAACAAACGCTTGGTTTGTTGGGTCAAGGCACAAAGAGAAGGCCCCGGGGACGACCTAAGCAACCGAGAAAGCCGCTCTTTACAGAACAAGACAGTCTGTAGTCAAAATCCGGGTGGGTTTTCAGGTGAGTGAATGGGTTTTGCTCTCTACTACCTCCCGATGGGCACAAAAAAGGGCGAGGGGATTTGAACCCCACGCCCCCAGTAATGTGCCGCTAGTAATATCCTCTAGAAATCACGACTGTTTTGAGCATAGTTGCCCTTGCGGACCGGGCTTATTACGCCAGTCCTATACCTTGTATTGTGCTCTAAACTGCCTAATCAGCTTCCAGTCGTAGCCTGATAGCTGCCCGTTTCCACCTCCCTTGTTCACTAACTTACGGATAGCCTGTTTTACCTTCTCGGGGCTATTAAGGTAGTGCCTTTTGAAGTCAATCCAACCGTCCAACTCTACCCTTTTCTGGTCAATGAGCGTCTCTATGAGTTCCGTCTCATTGCCGTCCTCGTCTCGGACTACACTATTCAGGCTTACCGAGAATATCCTTTTCCACCTTTTCTTTTGGTGATAGAAACGGAGGCGGGTGTATTGGGCTACCCTTATACATCCGCCTTTAGTCAAAGGCTTCCCCTTCTGCCGATACTCCTCGGCAACCTCAGCTAACCTGACGATGATGTCGTGCATTAAGTCTTCCCTGTCTTGGTGATTATCAAGCTGGAAGGTAAAGCTCCGGGCTATCCTTGCCCAATCACGCCAAGGCTGTTCCAGCTTGTCGTAGGACAGGGCTTCGCTATCGTGGGGTCGCCTTTGCGTGGCGCTGGTCATAGCTCCCCCTTTCTGCCACACAAAGAAAAGGGGTATCCCCGCCCCGCATCGGGGCAGGAATACCCCCTGAAAAAAGCAAAAAAGCGGGGTCATCCTCCGCTTTCTTGCGTGGCTTGTTCATTTTGGGCTATAGCGTTCTATGCGGTTTTGACTTTGGCTCGGCTACGCCTTGCCTTTGCTGGCTCAGCTTCTGGTTCGGCTTCGGCTTGCTCGGTTTCTGGTTCAGTAGCTGGCTCGGCTTCTGGTTCGGCTTGTTTAGCCTCGGCTTGCTTTTTGGCATACTCTTGAGCCTTGTCGGTTATCATCGGCATTACTACCAGTTGATAACCGTTAGTGCTAAAGAGCATTGGGGCTATGGGGCTTGATAGCTTAAAATCTACAA
>Ga0315312_1000758_pt1 | contig 31371 bp, 18 predicted proteins | sample TDP7_MG_FD_203629 | JGI IMG/M metagenome (GOLD analysis project Ga0315312, IMG submission 203629) | Freshwater sediment microbial communities from Lake Towuti, South Sulawesi, Indonesia - TDP7 | ecosystem: Environmental > Aquatic > Freshwater > Lake > Sediment | place: Indonesia: South Sulawesi... | reverse complement strand
TTGTATGCTTTCGCAGGAGTTTGTTTTCTTCGATAAGTTTTTCGATAATGGCGTCTTTGTCCATGAATCTTTTATCGGACAAAAACAGAGTTTTACTTCAATTACTCAAAAAACCGTGAACGGTTACGTTTTTTGTTTTGTCATTTCTGCGCCGCGCCGGAATCCAGATGCGAAACTTGTCCTGAGCGCAGCCGAAGGATATAATACCAATCATAAAAATTAAGTGCGATTGACATGTCTACTGGTAATCAATCGAGATATGATTGCTCGCTTGCTAACGGTCGCCAATCTGTTGTATATCCAACCTGATAACCTATACCCTGATTCCCTGATATTCTGATGTCCCAATAAAAGTCCGCAAAGCGCATATATTTTTTCGGCTCCGTATTATATTCACATTTTTTACATCATTTAGAACTATCTCAAAGCTGTCACTCCTTCGGCAAGCTCAGGACAGGCTCTGAGCGAAGCGAAGGGGCTGGCTGGCAAAAATAAGAAATTCTTCGCGGAGTTTACTCGCCAGACGTGCGGCGGGTTTATCCTGAGCAAAGCGAAGGGCTCAGAATGAAATTTTTGGTTTTTGAGATAGCTTCTTAGTAGCTTGCTGATGGGCAGCTTCGCCCGCGCTTTATAGACTGTTGCGGTTTCCTGGTACAGTATCCGAGCTACTGTAGCGATTACAGGCAGTTCGACCCACTTTGCTGGGGTATCGCATTCATCATAATCCTGCGATACTTGTTGCATCCGAAAGGCCCAGAGTATATCATAAATGAGTAATACTGATAATCTGAAATTCGTTATGAAATATGAAAGCACTTTGTAGAAAAGATTTAACGTCATTTCGACCGAAGCTCCCCTTCTTGCCTTCGCAAGAAAGCACGGGGGCGAAGTGGAGAAATCTGCTCAACAATAGATTTCTCGACCCGCCTACAGCCCGCTCGAAATGCAATTTCCACTCTTTTCCACAAAGCAATATGAAAGCTGATTCTCAGTCTGGTACAGAGTATTCAGGAAGTGTGATAAGTGCGATATACCGCGGATAATATTTTAGTGAAGCCCGGCGTTTTTCCAGATGATCCGGATTTGATTTTGTCCATTACGCCGGAACAAGCAGGTTGGGAATATATTTCTTTTCAAGCCCGACGACTTGCGGACAATCAAAGCTGGTCGTTTGCGACCGGCGAGAATGAGCTGGTTTTAATGAATTTAAACGGCCGCTATACCGTTCGCTCGAATCGAGGTCGGTGGTCTGGGCTCGGCACTCGTAAGGACGTTTTCAAAGGCGCAGCCCACGCATTATATCTACCCCGGCGGAGCAAGTTTACTATTACTGCCGAGGAAAGCGGTGAGTATGTCGTAGCATGGGTGCCGACCGATCAGGATCATAAAGCCTGGCTGATTAAGCCTGAGGATGTATCGATTTCGGTACGGGGAGGTGACAACGTTAGTCGTCAGATTAACGATTTGCTGCCTCCGGGGTCGCCGGTTCATCGTCTGGTGCTGGTTGAGGTTTATACTCCCAGCGGCAACTGGAGTAGTTTCCCACCTCACAAGCATGACGTCCACATTGAAGACGAGCGGGGCAATCTTCTCGAAGCCGACCTGGAGGAAGTATACTTTTATAAAATTGACAAGCCTGATGGATATGCCTATCAGCGGGTGTATACCGATGAAACGTCACCGCTTCACAAGGCAGGCTACCCCATCGACGCTTTGATTCGGGTGGAAAATAACTGTGCTGTTCTGGTGCCAGAAGGTTATCATCCCGTGGCCAGTGCTCCGGGATATACAACTTACTATTTGAATGTATTGGCAGGCACCGCCCAGACGCTCGCTAATCAGGATGACCCGAAATACACCTGGGTTAAAGAAACTTACAGGCAGAAAGACAATCGGCTTCCGTTATATTAATTCGGTCGCTGTTGCGTATCGGTCGTTTTATACAGGAGAATTATATGAGTGAAACTGAACGGATATACGACACGCTTCACATGGGGCGGTCATCAATCGATCTTTACAGTAATGATATCGGTTCGCCGTTTGTGGATATTACCAGTTTTGCCGCCTATGTTGGAGGTTCGCCGACGAATATCAGCGTAGGTGGGCGAAGGTTGGGGCTAAAAACCGCTTTACTGACAGGGCTTGGCCAGGACCCCGTCGGCGATTTTATCCTGAAATTTCTGCAAAAAGAGGGAGTGGAGACACGATTTATCTCCCGTAAGCCCGGCAAGCGGTCCAGCGCGGTGGTCCTTGGTATAGAGCCACCGGATAGTTTTCCTCTGGTTTATTATCGTGACAATTGTGCTGATATTGCACTGACGATAGATGATGTTCTTAACGCCCCCGTTTCCAACAGCAAAGTATTCCAGTTTGCAGGAACAAATTTGTCTCGTGAGCCAAGTCATAGTGCGACTTTATTTGCTGCTGAGCTGGCCCGCCAGGCGGGGACAAAAGTTGTTCTTGATATAGATTTTCGTCCTGACCAATGGCATGACCCCAGGGCGTTTGGCGTGGTGGTACGTACGGCGCTTCGCCTGGCAGACGTCGTGATTGGAACAGAAGATGAGATAAATGCCGCCATGCTGACGGATGTCAGTCACATCGAATTTACAGATTCCGTTTCGGATACCCAGGTTCGAGGAGATGTAGACCAGGCGATTGGTAACATGCTTTCGATGGGGCCGCAAGCACTGTTGCAAAAGAAGGGTAGTCACGGTGCTTGTGTTCACTTGGTGAATCAACGGGGCAAAATCGAAAAAATCGACGCTCCAGGCTTCCCTGTAGAAGTGATAAATATTCTTGGGGCCGGAGATGCCTTTGCCGCCGGTTTTCTTTATGGATACGTCAAAGGCTGGGATTGGTACAAATCCGCACGTATGGGTAACGCCTGTGGGGCGATTGTTGTTACCAAACACGGTTGTGCCAATTTTATGCCTACCTATGAAGAAGTAATGGCCTTTGTTGAAGATTATGGCGGACTTGAATAGGTGGTTCGTGATTAGTGATTCGTGATTAGTGGTTCGTGATTAGTGATTCGTGATTCGATTCACGATTCACTATCCACGACTCACTATCCACGACTCACTATCCACGATTCACTATCCGATTGCCAATTGAAAATCGAAAATAGAAAATTTTTAGGGAGGTTTTGAAATGAGTGCTAAAACTGTTCGTTTAACGATGGCGCAGGCGTTGATTAAGTACCTTACTAATCAGTATGTAGAACGTGATGGTAAGGAACACCTTTTTTTTGCCGGCTGTTTCGGTATTTTTGGTCATGGTTGTGTATCCGGCGTAGGGCAGGCATTGCAGCAATATCCGCAGTTTCGCTATTACCAGACCCGTAATGAGCAGGCGATGGTGCACGCCTCGGCTGCTTATGCCAAGATGAAAAACCGAATGGGGACGTTTGCCTGTCTTTCATCAATTGGCCCAGGAGCGACAAATATGATTACAGGGGCTGCGGTAGCGACGACCAATCATCTTCCGGTGTTGTTGTTGCCGGGCGATATATTCGCGCGCCGCAACGTAGCGCCGGTTCTGCAGCAGTTGGAATCGGAAACTACCCAGGATATATCAGTCAATGACTGTTTTAAACCGGTGAGTCGATACTGGGACCGCATCAACCGTGCCGACCAGATATTAACGGCATTGCCCGAGGCTATGCGTGTGCTTACCAGCCCCGCTGATACGGGTGCGGTAACCCTTTCGCTTCCTGAGGATACCCAGACCGAGGCATATGATTATCCGATTGAATTCTTTAACAAGCGCATCTGGAACATTCCGCGCAATCGGGCGGATCGCACAGCCCTTGCAGAAGCAGGCCGGTGGATACGCGGCTCAAAATGTCCGTTGATTGTCGCCGGAGGCGGCGTTATTTACAGCGAAGCTGAAGACGCTCTCAAGCAGTTTGTTAGCAAGACCGGCATTCCAGTAAGTGAGACGATGGCAGGCAAGGGCAGTTTGCTTTATGATAATAAGCTGAACTTGGGGGCGTTAGGCGTAACGGGGAACTTTGCTGCAAACCGTATAGCACGCCAGGCGGACCTGGTTATTGGTATTGGAACACGCTATAGCGATTTCACCTCATCAAGCAAGACCGCTTTTCAGAATCCTGATGTTCGTTTCGTCAATATTAACGTTGCCGAATTTGATGCGTATAAGCATTCTGCCCTGCCATTAATAGCGGATGCGCGTGTAACTCTTGAGGAGCTAATGGGACTGCTGGAAGGTTATCATGTGGAGAAGGACTACCAGAAAAAGGCCCAGCAACTGCATAAAGAATGGCAGGAAGAGGTGGACCGAATCTACGCGATTCGTAATAAGCCGCTGCCAAGCCAGGGCGAATTAATCGGCGTGGTCAACGAACTCTCGGAACCTGACGCGGTAATGATAAATGCAGCAGGCAGCCTGCCCGGTGACCTGCATAAATTATGGCGTACCAGGCATTCGAAAAATTTCCATCTTGAATACGGATATAGCTGCATGGGTTATGAAATTGCCGGCGGCCTCGGAGTCAAAATGGCAGAACCGCAGCGAGAAGTAATTGTTATGGTCGGCGACGGCAGTTACCTGATGTTGTGCAATGAGATTGTTACCTCCATACAGGAAGGATATAAGCTTATTATTGTTCTGATGGACAACCAGGGCTTTAAAAGTATTGGCGGGCTTAGCCGTTCGTTGGGCCAGGAGGGCTTTGGCACACTTTATGCTTTTCCCATCAATAACAAGCTTCCTGATGATACGTCAGCTAAGGTTGAAGCGCTTCCTGTAAATCTTGCCATGAATGCCCGTGGATTGGGTGCTCACGTTTTTGAGTGCAAAAGCTATGACGATTTTGTTGAAGCGTTCAAAGAGTCCAAGAAAACCGAACGGACCACAGTGATTTGTGTCCAGAATGACCGTTATGTAGGTGTGCCAGGTTATGAAAGCTGGTGGGATGTGCCGGTGGCTGAAGTGAGCGAGATGGACAGCGTTCAAAAAGCTCGCAAGGAATGGGAACAAAATCGTAAACTGGAGCGATTTTACTTCTAAGACATAGGAAAGATGTCAGAGGGCAGACGACAGACTTCTATCTTCTATCTTCTATCTTCTATCTTCTGTCTTCTGTTTTCTGTTTTCTGTCTTCTGTCTTCTTCTATTGGAGGTGTTAAACCATGGCGATGACTATTGGTAAATGGCGGAGGTTGCAGCAAACCGCTGATTCGAAGGGTACTTTTTCCATTGTTGCGATTGACCACCGCGGTCCGCTTCGTCGCTCGCTGGAAAAAGAATCACCTCAGGGTAAGACAAATGAAGCGTTAACTGACCTCAAAAGAGATATTGTTCGTCATTTGGCACCGGCGACATCTGCAATCTTATTAGACCCGGAAACCTCTGCCGCGCAGTGTGTTGCGGATGGCTCGATGCCTGCTAAGACCGGGTTGATTGTTGCTTTGGACACCGGCTCGACGGGTGACCCTTTAAATCGTTCGACGAGCCTTGTTAAGAACTGGTCGGTTGAAAAGACTGCTCGTATGGGGGCGTCAGCCGTGAAAATGTTGATTTACTATCATCCTCAGGCCCCGCAAGCCGGCGAACGCCAGAAGCTTGTTGCCAAAGTGGCCCAGGAATGCGTGCAATATGACATTCCTTTTTTTCTCGAGCCTTTATCGTGTGCTTCTGACGGCTCGCATGGATCTTTGCCGCCCGAACAAAGGCGTAAGGTAGTAATTGAAACTGCGCGGCGTCTGGTTCCGTTGGGTGTTGATATTCTCAAAGCGGAATTTCCTGTGGATGTGAGCTTGGAGCCGGATGAAAATATCTGGCGTGATGCATGTGAAGAGTTGACCGATGCAAGTGCGGTTCCCTGGGTATTGTTGTCTGCCGGCGTTTCTTATGATACTTTTCTTAAGCAGGTGCGCGTTGCCTGTGAGGCAGGAGCCAGCGGTGTCATGGCAGGCCGAGCCGTCTGGAAAGAGGCGGTAACGCTGGATATTGTTGTGCGAAACAACTTTCTCCGCACCGAAGGCTTGCAGCGAATGCGACGATTACAGTCCCTTTGTGAGGCGCTGGCGCGGCCTTTTACTGAAGTTTATAACTCTCCTGATATAAGTTACGATTGGTATGTGAAAGCGTAAAATTCAAAACTGAAAACGCAAAAATGTTTAGTTCCATAGTTTTGAGTTTTTAGTTTTAAGTTTTCAGCTTTCGAAGTAACGTTCTGTAACTATTTTCTCTTCGGTAAAGAAGTTTATTATCGCTTTGCCCTGGGCCTTGATGTCGGAAAAAAGTGAGTTCTTCATCCCCCCAAACGGAAGCTGGGCCACGGGTGCGGGGATACCGACGTTCACGCCTATCATTCCGCATTCGACTTCGAGCTTAAATCTGCGGGCGAAGTAGCCATTTTGTGTATAAATCGACGCGCCGTTGCCGTACTGGTGGTCATTTATTATCCTTATCGCCTCGTCGAGCGTCTGGGCTTTTAGAATCACAACGACTGGGCCAAAGATTTCTGTGTTGTGGATTTTCATGCCGGGCTTGACATCGGTAAAGACGGTTGGTCCGATGAAATAGCCCTTCTCACAGCCTGGTATAACGATGTTACGTCCATCCAGGGCCAGTGTCGCTCCCTCTTCCACCCCGACCGCTATCATTTCAAGAATGAACTCTTTGGCTTTGGCCGATATGACGGGGCCCATCACCATCGGCTCATTGGCCACGTTTGGGTCCAGAGGGTCTGCCACAAGAACTTCTTGTGAAGCTTTAATAAATTTCTCGCAGATAGTATTATACATTTCGTCACCAACGGCCACGATTGCCGAAGCAGCCATACATCTCTGGCCCGCACAGCCATAGCAGGATGTCACCATGTTGCGTATCACCTCGTCGACTCTGGCATCGGGCATTACTACCAGATGATTTTTGGCTGAACCCATGGCCTGGAAACGCTTGTTGGACTCTGCGCATTTTTGAGCTATAATCCTGCACGTTGCAGTTCTGCCCACGATGGAGACTCCCTTGACTTTCGGGTGTTCGAGAAAGGCCTCAGCGACGACGCGGTCTCCGTTGACAAGGTTAAATACGCCCCTCGGCAGGCCTATCCGGTCGATAAGCTCGGTAACGAACTGCATCGTTAAAGGCACCCGTTCCGAAGCCTTAACCACGTAGGTATTGCCCGTCGCTAAAGCATAAGGCAGGAACCAAAACGGCACCATCGCAGGGAAGTTAAAGGGCGCTATCATCGTAAAAACACCTAACGGCAGTCGAAGCACCTCTCCGTCAATGCCGTAGGAGCATCCCGGAAGGATGTCACCCATCGCAAGCACCGGCATCCCGCAAGCGACCTCGCAATTCTCCAGCATACGCTTTATCTCCGCTCTGGCGTCCGGCAGCGATTTGCCCATTTCCTCAACTAATGTTCGGGCTATCTTTTCCTCATTCTGCTCTATGAGCCCAACTAACTTGTAGAGCGGTTTTACGCGTCTTGCAACCGGTGTTATGCTCCAGTCCTTGTATGCCTCTGCTGCCGCCTCGATGGCGCGGTTTGCTTCTTCTTTGGTTGATAACGGCGTCCTGGCTATTACCTCGCCCGTACTGGGATTTTCTACATCAAGGTAAGATGCGTCTTGCACCTCGGCCCATCGGCCGTTGATGTAATTCTTTACGGTCTTCAAAGGCACTTGTTTCCTTTCAAGAATTGTCTTTCTTTTCATCAGCAGGAGTGTACGCCTTTACTCAGTTTGTCTAACCGCTGCCTTGGAACGCGCCAATTGGTCAACCGCAACCGCTACAATAATTATGGCCCCAATCACTATTAGCTGAACATTCGTGGAGATATTTAATAGCGTACATCCGTTTCGCAAAAAGCTTATTAAAAGTGTTCCTATTAACGTGCCGATTACTGTTCCTCTGCCCCCGGACAGACTGGCGCCGCCTATCACCACCGCGGCGATTATGTCAAGCTCCAGTGTAACACCGGCCGTTGGTTGCGCTGAGACGGCTCGACTTGTGGTTATCATTGCTGCTATCCCCACAACCAATCCGGTTAGAGCATAAATGCGTATCAAATAAGAATCCACATTCACGCCAGCATGAAAAGCCGCCTCTCTATTTGACCCGATGGCATAAGTATAGCGTCCCAGCCGGCTGTACCTTAACAACAAACCTGCAAGGATAAGAATAACAGCAAAAATCAAAACGGAAATGGGAATCCCCAGGACAACACCCTCGTTAAGGTATTTGTATTGGGGAATGTTATAAGGTTTTCCGGCATTCATGACGTAAGAAATCCCGCGAAAAGTACTCATGGTGCCTAAGGTAACAATGAACGGAGGCAGCTTGAGCTTGGTTATGAACACGCCGTTCAGAAAGCCGAAAGCAAGACCCATTACGATTCCAACAAATGTACCGATAACCAGGGCCGCTCCTTGGGGATTAGTCCCGCCGATTACAATCATCACCCAGGCCCCGACCATACCGCACAGGGCCATCATTGAGCCTACAGACAGGTCGATTCCCGCCGAAATGATAATCGCTGTCATTCCCACCGCTATAATGCCATTGACGCTTGAGCGACGCAATACGTTCATAAAATTATCCGTTGATAGGAATGTATCGGGCTTCAGCGCTGACAGCGTGCAGATTATCAAAATTAGACTACCAAAGGGCAGCAACTGCCTTACTAATTTACTCATTGGGCCTTCCTGAATTTTCGATTTTCGATTTTCGATTTATAATCTGCAATCGGCAATCGTCAATCGCAAATTGACTCCACTGCTGCCAAGTGCATAACTTCTTCTTGAGTGGTTTCTTGGGGATTTACATCTCCTACGAGTCGTCCTCGGCGCATCACTAATATTCGGTCGGCTATTCCAAACAGCTCCGGTAATTCAGATGATATAAATAGTATCGCTTTGCCTTCCGCGGCCAGCTCTTTAAGTATGGAGTACACCTCCTTTTTCGCTCCGACATCTATACCACGTGTGGGTTCGTCAAAAATCATGAATTTCGACTCAGCAAGTAACCAGCGGGCGATAAGAATTTTCTGCTGATTCCCCCCGGAAAGGGAACTCACAGGTGCTTGCGGTCCCAGCCATTTGATGGCAATCCGCGTGGCAATATTTGTCACGATTTTATTTTCCCGGCTGGGTTTGATGATGTTCTTCATGCCTATTGAGACCAAGTTCGGCAAGGTTACATTCCAACTGCAAGGAAGTTCCACGCATAATCCGGTGCGTTTGCGGTCTTCCGTCAAATATGCAATATGGTTGGCTATGGCATCGGTCGGCGAGTTAATCTCTAACTGGTGTCCGTCAAGCTCGATAGAACCGGAAGTTTTTTTATCGATACCAAATAGTGCCCGAGCGACCTGCGTCCGTCCGGCCCCGATTAGTCCTGCCATGCCCACAATCTCACCTTTTCGAATATCGAAAGAAATGTCTTCTACGCCATTTTTAGAAGAGAGGTTTCTAACCTTAACACGAATTGCGCCGATATTGACACTTCGAGCAGGGAAAAAATCCTTCAACTCTCTTCCGACCATGTAGTGGACAATTTTGTGAATATCCAGTTTCGCCATTGACCCGGAATGAACCAACCGGCCGTCCCGCAGCACGCTGACGTCATCCGCCAATCCTACAATTTCTTCCAGCCGATGGGAAATATAGATAATGGAAAGTCCCTGTTCGCGTAGAGCCCTTACTAACTTGAAAAGCATTGCTGCTTCACTTTCAGACAGAGACGATGTCGGCTCATCCATAACGATTATCGATGCATTGCGCATCAGGGCTTTGAGTATCTCAACAATCTGGCAATCTCCCATGGCAAGTTCCTCTACGACGGCTGTCGGGTCAATCTTAAAGTTAAAACGCTGCGCTAGTTTAGCCGTCTGGGCTATCATCTTTTTGTCATCCATTATGAAAGGTAGCCGTCCCGACAGCTCAATTCCCAGGAACACATTTTCCGCCACCGTTAAATGTTCCGCTAAGTCAAGTTCCTGATATATCATAGATATCCCTGCCGTGAGAGCTTCGCTCGGTTTAGAGAGTGTTTGCAGCTTCCCATTGATTTCAATCGAGCCGCTGTCGGGCTGATATACCCCTGCTAAGATTTTCATTAACGTCGATTTGCCGGCCCCGTTTTCACCCACCAGGGCATGGACCGTGCCCCGCCGGACAGTAAAACTGACCTCGCTAAGTGCCTGCACAGGTCCAAACCGTTTAGAAATTCCCCTCATATGCAAAGCAATTTCTGTACCTGTCTTCTGTCTTCTGTCTTCTGTTTTCTGTTTTCTGTTCTCTATCATTGAAGATTGAGTAGAGCCTTAATCTTAGGTTCTTCTAAGCGTTCTACAGTTATCAGTTCAACACCTGTATCTATCAATTTAGGGACCTCTTTACCTTTGATTTTGTCAACCAGAGTCTTGACTCCTATATATCCCATTTTGTAAGGGTCCTGTACAACTAACGAATCAATCACTCCCGTTCGCAGCTTATCCAGGAGCGTCTCTTCTGCATCGAAACCAACCATCTTTATACTGCCAGTTCGGCCCCGGCTCTGCAGCGCCTGTGCCGACCCCACAGAAGTGCCCGCGTTACAAGCAAAAAGACCGTCGAGCTCTGTGTGTTTTGTCAGCAGGTCCTCGGCTGCTTGTAACGCCGTCTCTACAGTGGCCATTCCGTATTTCGTGTCCACGATTTTAATGCCGGGAAATTCTTTCTTGATGGTATCAATGAAGCCATTTTCCCGATTGGTGGTCGAGCCAGAACCGGGCATAAACTTCACCACGATTACCTTACCTTTTCCGTCGAGAATCTTTCCCATTCGCCGTGCCGCGATTACACCGCCTTGATAGTTATTCGTAGCCGCAAACGAAACATACTTGTCCGTATCGATTTCGGAGTCGATAATTACGCACGGTATGTTCTTGGCGAACATTTCTTCCACCTTAGGCACCAGCGCATCGCTACCATTGGGCGCCAGAACAACGCCCGCAACCTTTAGGGCAATAAAATCTTCGACTATCTGTATTTGCCTTTCCCGGTCGCTTTCGAGTTCCGGGCCGTTCCACGAAATTTCATAGCCCAATTCCTCGCCCGCCTTTTTCGCCCCCGCTCGCACCGACTCCCAGAAAACTGATGATGTCCCTTTGGGAATCACAGCGATACGCCGTTCTTCATTGCTGCTCCCTTTCCGGACAATCCCAATTATGATAAAAACAGCCGCTATCGCAACCAATGCAATTACACCCATAACCTTCTTCATAACTTATACTCCTATGATAAGAGCCTACTCCAATTTTATCGTACCATCTCCTTATTTATAACCAAAGATTTGTACATGAATTTTAGCAAAAAGCATCGCCAGCGAAAAGTTTAATATCATCCTAATTCAGACAAAGAAAACCAGCGGAATGTGGACGAATATTGAAGGGGTCGTCTTTTCCTATTTTCAATAACTCACTGATATTACAGAGCTTATGAAATGAACATTTTTGTCGATTTGGCAGATAACAGGGCGTCAAGTTGTAGTCGAATTGTCAGAGTCAATGCACGAAAAAAGGCCATTCAAGGTGCTTCATGTGTGGCCCATTGTGCCGAAAGGCTGGTGGGACCGCTCTGAGAAGTTTCGGCAAGTTCTTAGAATCGCAAGGGATTGCGCATTGCGGCTTTTCTGGATGAGGCGAATAGGAAGTTTGTGACGCTTCGACCTTAACGCTTATGAAGACAAGAAGGGCCTATACCGATTGGCTCGGTATAGGCCCCGAATTGATGCAAATTTATCCCGACGTATCGGGCCCATTCGTCATTACGGATGCGGCCACAGTTGCTCATCAAGCTACGAATCCGTTAGTTCAGCATATTGCAGTCCGTTTTCATCCATATTAAAACGGCTTGTCAAAAGGCTTCGTCCTGCCGGAAAGCCACGCAATCTCCTCTTGTGTCAACACACGGTCGTAGATTCGAACATCATCAAGGGAACCTGGAAAAACCCGGTCATTGTTTGTACCGCGACGACCTATATTCACGTCTACGTTAGCGACAATATTGAACGTGTCAGGGTCTGTCGTTGTCTGGCTGTCATCCAGACCATCAAGATACAATTTGACATCCGGATATGAAATCGAAGCGTTCTCTTTGACCGTTACTGCGACATGGTGCCACTGGCCGTCCGCCAGTACCGTCCTGCCCTGCAAGTTCCCGTTTCCATGCTCTACACGCAGCCTGCCCTGGTAAAGACGAAAGTCCACTCTCTGACCACCTAACTGAGTGCCCCAGTTTACCATGGTGACATCGCCGGTAGAGGTGCTTTTAACCCACGCCGCAATGCTGAAAGCATTTCCACCGAGAATACCTTTGTAACCAGTTATCACCACATAGTTACTGCCGCTTAGAGTAACTGCCTGGCCGACTTTGCCCGCCTCAAAAATGGGGTTGCCAACTCCTGTGCCGTTGCGGCCTTTGCCGGAGCTATCGTTGAGGTTGCCTTCAAATTCGCAGCGTAATACCAAACCAGCAGGGTCAGGCTCAACCGGCGTGAGCAACACTCGGCTGTAAGGATACAGCCTTATATCGTCAAAGTACAATTTACCGGCGGCACCATTGCCGTCAATCCCAATAGCCAGCTTCGTTATCCTCTGCAGGCTCACGCCAACCGATGCAAGGTCGATATTCCATGCTTGCCACCCTGTCAACGCTAAGTTACTGGCGTCACCATCGTATGTAACCTTGGTGCCGTTTATCTTCACGTACAATTGCCCGGTGTTCCCCGAAACGCCGTAGAAAAACAGCGCCAACGTTTTAACTCCAGATTGGGTCCAGTTCTGACCAACTGCGAAGGTGCGTTCTGCCTCTGAATATGTTTTGCCGGCGGTGTTGCTGTAGAAGAAAGGCATCGCCTGCTTATCGCCGTGAACAATAGTTTTCTCGGCAAAAGGAGGATTCTCATAACCAACGATAGAGCCATTTGTCGTGGTGCCGTATCCGTCCAGCCACGTATTAAATATCCTGTTGCTCGCGGGGTCAGTTGTGTCGAGGTCATTGTAGCTCTCGAAATCGTCCACGATAAGGAACTGGCGTGTCGTAAAGCTCCAGAGGTCACTCGCCCAGGTAGTTGGAATCTCGGCTTCATTGACCTCATCAACGCGCCAGTAGTAGGTCTTACCTAAATTAAGGGACAAGGGACCGTAACTGACCTGGCTGACGGTAGTAACAGGGGCGGTGCCGTCTATCACAGCCTGGTTGCTGTCGCTAAAATACACATTGTGCTTAGCTGCCTCTCTTCCTGCTCGCCAGCTAAGAGTCACATTGTCCACGTTTATATCTATTGCACCGGAAGCAGGATTTGGCTCTCTTGCAAGCACAGGTATGTAGAAGAAGCGGACCTCGCTTAGACCATATTGGTTCAGGATGCCTCCCCAGTTGTTGTTAGGCGTGAGCCGCACGAACTTTGCCGTTACGCCTCTAAAATCAATAGTCGTATTGTGTGCATAGCCATCGGTGCCGGGCGCTCGGGCAAATTCAACAGTAGTGCCCAACGTCGTATAGTCAGTGCCGTTTGTTGAATACTCAATCGTAACCTCTTTGAATCCGAAACCGATAAGCGGCTCAACCATTTGATTAGAGTTCCAAACCCACATCTGGTGCAATTTGTAAACCTTGTCGAACTCATATTGGATCCAGGCCCCTAATGGTTCAGTGCTGCTAAGCCACATATTAGCCGGTTCTTTCGAGTGCAGGTTATCGGCATTCAGTCCCGCGCCATTGATGGTCTTTTCAGGGCCCATATCAGGGTTGTTCGTGCTGGAAGCTGTGGCGGTTATGTTCTCTATGGGATAACCGATGGGCTCGGTCGTAAAGCTCCAGACATCCCCTTTGTATACTGTATAATCCGGCGGGCCGTTGACCTCATCAACGCGCCAGTAGTAGGTCGTGCCAAAATCAAGGCGTTGTGGCGGTGCATAGCTGTTGGCATCCTGAGTGACGCCGCCGATGCCATCATTGACGTCGGTGAAGTTTTCACTGAAGAAGATTTTGTGTCCATTGACTGGCGGCGCATATTCCCCTGGCTTCCAGCTAATTGTCACATCTCTCGGCACATCTGTGGCTTCATTAGCTGGACTGGGCTCAGAGGCCAAGCCAGGAGGAACACCAATCATTATTTGCGCAACCTCTTCTTGTGTCAAAACATGATTGTAAATGCGGATGTCATCCATCACACCGTGATAGTACCGCGAGCTATTGTTCCAAGCACCAAAGTTCAGGGGGCCCAAATAGTTTCCACTTCCTCCGCCCGACCCTGTGTTTTCTAACACGCCGTTGATGTACATCTGTGAAGCATTGCCTCCTACGTCGGTGACCGTGATGGCAGCATGGTACCACTCGTCTGCCTTCAAAACAGTGGTTGAAGTTACATCAGGCCCGCTTTGGAAATCAGCATTTAATAGACTGGTGTTAGCCCTTAAATGGAGGTGCATTGCACCAGCGGCCCAGGCATCGGTGTGCATCACCGCGTAATAACCACTCGAATACGGTATGTCTCGAGGTTTGAGCCACATGGCTAACGTCCAGGTTCCTTCCACAACTCGGTCATCCATGTCAATGTAGTTCGTGGAGCCGTCAAAGTTTAGCGCACCGCATATCTGCCCACCCACCCAATTCGGACTACCGCCAATGGTGCCGTTGTGACCCTTGCCGGAGGTGTCATGCGCTATACTACCAGAACTCTCATCGAGACTCCAATGGACTATAAGATCAGCTGAAACTTTGCTAACAACCCCAAGCACCAAAATAAAAGAAATTAGATAAGTTAGTTTTTTACGCATAGTAATCCTCCTTTTTAAAAAGTTTTGAGTTTTTAGTTTTCAGTTTTGAATTATACTTGATTTGACTCTACCTCCTTCCTTCAAAAGCCCGATATGGGCGATTAATTGAAATGTCAAGAATCTTTGCTTTGCATCACAAAGCCCTTCTGAAGCTTTATGCCCAGCATAATAACATAATAACTCCTCCTCTATCGAAAAACTACGGAGATTCCACACGCCAGAGGATCAAAATCCACAAATCCGCTCAATTTTATTTATACCAAATTAACCATTCCACTTCAAGAAGAACTTATGCAAAATGTCTTAAAAAACCTGTACACGGCGTTAAGATTTAGCTCAGCGTTGCCTTCCCATCATCCAAATCCGTGCCATTACCCCTCTCTGGAATGACTGTTGGCAAGTCATGGGACTGGGTGTTGCATGTGTGCTGGGCGAGGTAAAAGGGACAACATCAGACAGGAAGAAGACTCTTTCGATCTTAAATTTACTTCTGCCGTAGAAATACTCATTTATTTGTCACCTCCATAATAAACTTGCGTTCAGTTGCGCTGCCATTGCTATTTGTCACTCGCAGAACTACCTCCTGGCTTCCAACATCATCGACCGACGCTATTCCTGAAATCTCCCCCGTCTGTGAGTCTACCTTCAACCAGTGGGGTGCCTGGATAAGCGAAAAGCTGAGATATTCCCTGTCCCAGAAGGCCGCTTTATAGCCTGGCTTGCATTTGAGGTCACCGATGGAAGCTATAACGCCCAGCCTATGTGTAAAAAGCTGACCTGACTTCACCTTTTCGGGCAACCTGCTGTAGATGAACGGGCGCGGGAAGTCCGCGTAATCGGATGCGCCACTCTCGTTCCCGCTCTCGTCAACGGCGACTACCCTGTAGAATGCCCTATTGGCGTTGGGCAGGCTAAGTCCAGGGCCTACAACCATCAGACTACTTTCGCCAGTGGCGGTTACGAAATTCGCCGGTGTCCTTACTACATTGCGGCTGGGTATGTCAGCCTTTGAATCGAACTCATCCATATTCTTACAAAAGCCTCGCCCCATCACCACCATGTATTCGGTATCGCTAATTGTGAATCCCTTTTCATCGCTACCGTAGACCTTAAACATAACAGGCCGTCGGCCTCTTGGATTAGCTTCCCACATCAGAACAACTGTTCCTGTGTTGTCATCGGCGATAGCCCTCACATTGATTGGTACTCCCGGGGCTGCGCATTTGAAGGACGATACTTCGCTCCATGGTCCCCAAACGCCGTTGGCGTTCTTCGCGCGCACACGCCAGTAGTAGTCTGTATCAGGATTCAATAGGCCAACGCATGGAACAATCCATTCTGTTTTACTCCGCAATGCCGTTTTTGAAATGAGCTTATCGAAGTTGGGCGACAACGGCCAACGCATGTCCTGCCTGTTGCTCAACTGGAAATGATAGTCTTCCACTTCGCTGCTACCTGAATAATCCGGCGGTCGCCAGTGGAACCTGACCAGCGTGCCTTCCACGGTGGCACCATTAACTGGAATCATCGTATCCGGAGCAGAGGGCCTTAACCACGCGGTTCGTTCCACCCAGGAATGAGTTATGCGTATCCGTCGTGGCTCCTCTGTTTCATCCGTATACCTCACCAGATTATCACCAAGTTCCAGCTCAGGCAGGCCAAGAAGAGACGTCTGGACGTCTGTGATAAACTCGATACTCTCGATACCCACATCACCTTTTTCAGTGCTGGCTTCCATTTCCACCTGCAGAAAATACTCGTATTGTGGAAATCCACGGGGGGAGAGTTTATCATCGAAGGTCACTTCCTGGTTTAGGTTTCCAGTGGCCTGTGCTGTCCACAGAGGTTCCCATTTTTTTCCATCGCGCGATAGATTAATCCGGAGTAGCTCTTCTGCGCCTGCGCGATGAAAACGCGCTTGTATCCGACCGCCTACAATAACATACGCACTTGCGATTCTCCATATAATGTACGCCGGCTGCCCTGTCTTAGAGGGATGTATTGCCGGACGAACACCATCTTCCCAGACACCAGCGATATTACTTTCAGATTTAACTGCTTTGCGGTAAATGGAGTCTTCCAGGTTAGGCACATATCGCATTACGCCGTTGCGCATGTTATCATAGGCAAGCTCACCCCAAACTGCCAGGTCACCTTCACCATCCTTGCGCCATTTCCCATCCGGCGCTTCAGTGCCTGCTGTGTATTGTTTACCGATGTGATCCCACCGCCATTCAATGGATTCTCCAGGCCGGAGGGTATAGGCCATAGTATGTTTGCTCCGTCCACCATGCTCACCTTTGCGCTGTCCTTCGTAGCCATACAGTGAGGCCGAAAACTCGTCGGTCTCCCTGCTATCCTGTCTGCCGATGCCATAAGTATGGGTGCGCTTCACTAAGTCATGGTCCCGAACCACTTCGGCTTCAGAAGCGATGGTTTCATTGTCTCGCCGTAGGTAAATAGCGTGTTCATCCCCGTCTAAGAGGTGATATTCGCCGTCATAGAACGCCTCCGCGACAACATGTCCTACCGGGTATCCTCGTCGCGTCCTCAGACCGATTGCCTTCCAGAGATCCGATAGGACCTGCGCATCATTGCCGCATAGAGTGTAGCCGTAGATATTATAGACTTTAACAGCATCATTGGACTCATTACCCCAAGTAGTGGCGTGGAACCGATGATTGCGCTGGAATTCCCAGATGACGCGTGCTTTGTCTCGCTCGGTAGTACATCCAGAAACAGCTTGCTCTGCTATGTCCTTCAGCGTTCTCCAGTTCCGCTTCTCATTGACTATGATCCACGGATTCACAACGTCTGTATCGCCGATATTCTCAAGGCGCATAAACCTGTTGGGCTGCCAGCCTTGATGATACGCACCATAGCTAATGGGCATCCGTGTGATGAAACCATCGATGTTGCCTGCCATCTTGACTCTATACTCATACGAGCCCGAAGTTATGATTTCTTCATGTTTTTTCTCGCGGTCTCCTTTAATAGAGTCCCATTTTGCCTTCGGTGGACCTTGATGAGCACCAGAGGCCACTTCCGAGTAAATCAACAGCATTAAGACTGTCAGAATCTGAACAAGACCTCTTTTCATTGACGACACTTTATTAATCACTTTCTTACATCTCCTTAGGCGAGTAATTACCGTCAGGTTAATACGGATTGCTTCATATTATAAAATGTTCCATATGCGGGAGCGAGACAAATTGATGGAACATCGTAAATCTAAAACTCCATCACCCCGATCCCGAATGACCCTTGTCGAGCCATAGGGAAGTGGAGGGTCTTATGGGCCAGGCTCGGAAAGCAAGGTTTCCGCGTAACCATCACTCACCAAGGAGGCGGAGGATGTTCCCACTTAGAATCAGTTGCTCTTTTCCCTGCGGTAGCCCGAGCAGCTTGACCTTATAAAGCTCTACCCGTGAGTCTACCAGCGGACCATCCGAACCGAATATAATTTTTTCTGCGGGAAGTTCGCGTGCCGCCTGCTCGAGATACTTGAAAAAAACTACCGAGGATGTATCAAGGTAAAGGTTCGCAAGTCGTTTAGCCGCCTCAATGGCACGCACATGTTCCCTCCAATCCCGCGAGGCGAAGCATCCTAAGTGCGCCAGGATGAAGGAGACTTTAGGATGAGACTGCACAACCTCAAGGCTGTCACTAACCTTTGGCGGGTGGAAGAGGATTGGGATGCCCAGCTCCTCTGCCGTTTCCACCATCTCCGTCGTTGGTATGCCGTGGAGTTTCAACCCTCGCAGGCCAAGCTCACGAACTTCGTACCTCAGCATGTTTCGGATATTGCCTGCTTCAGTTCTGGAGTCATGTTTGGCGAAACCAATAAACCTGTCAGGCCAACGTCTCACGTAAGAAGCAATCTCCTCGTTGGCTTCTTTGTATACCGTGTTACTGATAGGGAAGATGACTGTCTTATCGATTCCCACCTCTTCAGCCCGACGCAGGGTCCACATCGGATCATTGTACGTGGTCCATGGGTCGCTCATCGAGTCGATTTCGGATAGCTCGGTTGAGCCGTTCTTGCCGTAGTTCATACCCTTACCCGCATGGCAATGGGCGTCGATAACTTTTATCTGCTTTCGTTCCTTAGTCTGGACTGCGCGAGCAGGCCTGCCCGCCGTACGAGACCTGCCCGACGGACAAGCCTCTGGGTAGGCGAGCTCTGGGCAGGCGGGCCTGCCCAGGCACAGAGAACTACTCAAAAGAACGCCTTTGAAAAAGTCACGTCTGTCCATAACGTCATCCTTTCCACACTAATGGTTTCAGTACCAACCGGAGACTTGTTAGATAACGCTCGCCCGGCCACGCTACCGGACAATTAATTCCATTTTATATTGACCCTCCGCTTGCGCCTACAATCCTCAGCGATGTTTCGACGGCAGCTAACCTTCGGTGAGTACAGAACGACCGTTGTCAAGGTAAAGAGGCCGGGTGTTTTCCGGTTGAGGTGAGCAGATACAAAAAGTGAACTCATTTGCCCCGACGTTTAGACTGTCGGCTGGCCCAACGCCTTCTGCTGAGTATTTTTCGCCCACTTCTGCTTCTCATGCGAGCACGGAAGCCGCTTTTTCGAATCTTCTTGATCTTACTCTTACGAGGATTCTCCATACTATTTCACCCACTATAAAAGACAACCCAGCACTAATTGGTAATATACCAGAACTAATTTTATCTTCGAAAGATTAGCCAATTAGTGCTGGGTGCTGCCGTTCGTTATGACTTCACATATTTGCATCGGGTCGGCCCATATACAACTCTCGAATCCAACATGCAAATGATACATAATGGCCGATGGCAAGTCAAGCCGGCATCGCTATCTTAGATAAAGCTCATCTTCGGCGGGCTGGAGGTTATATGATTTCTCCCATTACGAACCGGAACAACCGTTAGCAAGGGACGAGGGACAATAGACGATGGACGAGGGATGATGGACGAAGGACGATGGACGAGGGATGATGGACGAAGGACGATGGACGATAGACGAGGGACGATAGAGGCGTCTATCGTCTGTCTTGCATCGTCTATCAGGATGGGTCCGATACCAGAACCTCTGCGCAGGCAGGGGCGGGGACTATCTTAAGAACTCTACGAAACCACGCCCGCACCAGCTTTGGCAACTGTATGGTCTTTTTCCACAGTGCTGCCGGAGACACCGATAGCGCCGATAATCTCATTCTTACCGTTTTTGATAGGCATGCCACCTGGGAAAGTTATCAGCCCGCCGTTTGAGTGCTCGATGTTGTAAAGCGACCCGCCCGGCTGAGAGAGTTTTCCTATCTCTCCGGTAGGCATGTCAAAGAAACGGGCGGTCTTAGCTTTCTTGATGGCGATGTCAATACTCCCTATCCATGCTTCATCCATTCGAATGAATGCCTTTAGATTCGCGCCCGCATCCACTACAGCGATATCCATTTTTGTATCGATCTCCTCGGCCTTATTTAATGCAGCCTTAAGAACTGCCTGCGCCTGTTTCATTGTGATGTCTGCCATTATATAACTCCTTTAATTCGACACCTCCAATATAAGTGATGCCCAGCCACGGTGCTGGGATTCCTGATGGTCATAATACACACATCCGCTGCTCAATGACAACACATTTTGTGGGGATTCGTCGGCTACGGTTCAGCGATTTTTCTCACTACCACAATATGGAACGACTGTTAACAAGGCATGGGGGTGTGGATTTTCTTGGACAGGGTTAGGCTGAGGGAAAGAAATGGAAATAATGCTACTGGGTTATTTTTATCTGATTAATCAGGTCTAATGCTTCTTCAATTCTGCTTTTAAGCAGAATTTTGTACGGATACCATTGTAATCGGACAAATAGCCACATAGAATGCCGAGAGAAGGGCTCAAAAGAGCGTGCGCTGAAAATTCGAAATTCAAATATCGAAATACGAAACAATATCGAATTACCAAAATCCAAATGTTCAAAACTGCTTTGAGCATTTGAAAATTAGAATTTTGAATTTGTTTCGAATTTCGGATTTCGTACTTCGAATTTCCATGTGGGGGAATCTCATTTTTTCTTTTGACGATTAGCCCGGAGGATGTTATGATTATAATATGCGTTTATGAGGAGTTTTCGAGAGGGCAATCCCAAATGTGGTCAGATGAGCCGAACTTCGTCAAAGGAGCCGGCGAGTGGCAGCCTCATCCCGATTTCGTTTATCGGGATGGGGATGGCTTTATCAGACTGGATTTTTAACGTTATTTCGCCCCTTTTTTTGACAGGATAACAGGATAATTTTGTAAATCCCGTCTAATAAGACAGAAAGGAAGGTGCAAAATGAAATGGTTAAATGGTTACAGAATCAGGTTTGTGTTATTTGCATTTGTGGCCGCTATTGTGCTTGGCGGTGGCGGAAGTGCGAACGCCGATTTCGCGTTCGGCACGCCGGTGAACCTAAAGACGGTCATCCCAGTCCTCGACCCTATGCACACCGATCTTGGATGCTTCTCCTACGACGGGTTGGAGATGTACGTTGTTTCAGACCGGCCAGGAGGGTATGGCGGTTATGATGTCTGGGTGTTGAAGCGTACCTCGGCAGAAGGAGATTGGGGCCCACCTGAGAATCTTGGGCCGGCCGTCAACTCTCCGAGTTATGAGTACCCATGTTCCGTTTCAGCCGACGGACTCACGCTTTATTTCCAGTCTGACCGCCCGGGTGGGTATGGGTTTGTCGATTTCTATGTGACCACACGCGCAACGAAAGACGACTCCTGGGGCCCGGCCGTGAATCTGGGCCCGAAGCTGAGTAGCTATAGCTACGATTACCAGCCGCAGATATCAGGGAACGGCTTAGAGTTCTACTTTGCATCGGCGCGTTCTGGGGGATACGGCATTTTCGATATCTACGTCAGCCGACGTGCGACCACGAATGATCCTTGGGGTGATCCGGTGAACCTCGGTCCGCCGGTGAACAGTAAATACTGCGAGGGACACCTCTCGCTTTCGGCGGATGGACTGTTGCTGTTCTTTTCCGACGACTCTTACAATCCTCCTGTACGTCCTGGGGGGTATGGTCTTTGTGACATTTGGATGACAAGGCGGGCAAGCCTTTCCGACCCTTGGCAAACCCCGGTGAATCTCGGTCCGCAGGTCAATGGGCCCGCAGACGAAATGGCTCATTACATCTCACGAGATGGACGCACGTTGTACTTTTTTATATCGAGCCTGAATGGCAGCACCTGGGATAGTTGGCAGGCACCGATCATTCCCATTGTTGACTTCAACGGCGATGAAATAGTGGACATAAATGATCTGGTCATATTCATCGAACACTGGGGTACAAGTGATTCACTTTGTGACATCGGGCCGATGCCATGGGGTAACGGTGTGGTGGATAAAGAGGACTTAGAAGTCCTAATGAGCTATTGGGGACAGGAATTTAAATTTCTGCCCTTTGACCTTCGGGCATATTGGAAACTCGACGAGACTGAAGGTACTATTGCTAAAGACAGCGTTAGTGACAAAGACGGCACACTCCACGGTAATCCCATTTGGCAGCCTGAAGGCGGCAAGGTAAATGGTGCGCTCCAGTTAGATGGGGTCGATGATTATATCAGCACGCCCTTTGTATTGAACCCTGCGGACGGAGAGTTCAGCGTCTTTGCGTGGCTCAAAGGCGGCGCACCTGTCCAAGTTATCATTTCACAAACAGGCGGTGCCAATTGGCTTAGTGCAGACCCATCAGCAGGCAAACTAATGACTAACTTAGCGCCACCTGCTGGCCGGTTCACCCCACCTCCATTGATGTCAGAATCCGTAATCACCGATGGCATCTGGCATCGTATCGGCTTTGTGTGGAATGGGTCCAATAGAATCCTATATGTGGATGATCTCGAGGTTGCCAGAGACACGCAGTCTGGCTTGGCAGGTTCAATTGGGGGTCTGCATATTGGTGCTGGAAAGGGTCTTGAGGCAGTCAGCTTCTGGTCTGGCCTTATTGACGACGTTCGAATCTACGACCGAGCGGTGAAACCGTAAATTATTTTGCTCAAAGAGCACAAAGGTAGGTGTAAAATGAAAAATATTCATACTTCCAATTCAAGATTATTGCTGCTGGGGTTTGTCGCTACAGTTCTGCTTGTCGTCGCACAAAAGGTTAAAGCCGACCATACAACGGATCCCAATCCGAGGGATAAAGGGATAGAAATCACTATTCTATATGACAACTATACTCTAACTCAAGGACTCAGGACTGACTGGGGATTCGCCTGCGTGATCAAGGGTACGGAAAAGAATATTCTATTCGATACAGGTGCAAACGGCACTATTCTTCTCGAGAACATGGACAAGCTGCAGATCGGTGCCCAGGATGTCAATCTGGTCGTGATTTCACACGACCATCCTGACCATACCGGCGGTCTGTCCTCATTCTTGGGCAGAAACAACAATGTCACTGTGTACCTGCCGCTCTCCGCATCTGCGGGGATCATCCAAACTGTAGAATCGCGTGGGGCAAAAGTTCAGAAGCCGGATAATTCCCTGCAAATCTGTGAAGGGGTCCACGTGGCGGGTTTAACAATCATGGGCCAGGTCGAACAGTTCCTTGTGCTGGACACCCCCAAGGGACTGGTCGTGATCACTGGCTGTGCCCACCCCGGCATTGTGCAGATCATCACTAAGGCGAAACAAATGCTCAACAAAGATGTCTACCTCGTCTTTGGTGGATTTCATCTTTTAGATCTCTCTGACTCACAAGTCCAGAATATAATTCAGCAATTTAAACAATTGGGAGTCCAGAAAGTAGGCGCCAGTCACTGTACCGGTGGCAGGGCCATCGAACTGTTCAAACAGGCATACGTAAAGGACTTCGTTTCTATAGGTGTGGGCAAGATCTGTATCCAGCCTATTGTTGATTTCAACGGCGATTGGATTGTAGACATCAAGGATCTGTTGATATTTATACAATACTGGGGTTCCAATGAATCATCTGTGGACATTGCTCCAGGTCTTTTTGGTGACGGTGTGGTGGATGAGGCGGATTTAGAGGTCCTGATGAGCTACTGGGGCCTGGAAATCCTGCCAATTGAATTAGTGGCATATTGGAAGCTGGACGAGACTGAAGGTAACATCGCTCAGGACAGTGTGGGCAACTATGATGGCACACTCCACGGTAATCCCATTTGGCAGCCAACGAGCGGGAAGGTAAATGGCGCGCTCCAGTTCGATGGGGTCGATGATTATATCAGCACGCCCTATGTATTGAACCCTGCGGACGGAGAGTTCAGCGTCTTTACCTGGTTAAAAGGAGGTGCCCCGGGGCAGGTTATTATATCGCAAGCAACGGGTGCAAATTGGCTTTTATCCGACCTCTCTGGTGGCAAACTGATGACAGAGCTAAAAAGTCCTGGTCGGCTTGCTGGGCCCTTGGTTTCACAGACTGTGATTACCGATGGCATCTGGCACCGTATAGGTTTTGTGTGGGATGGTTCTAACAGAATTCTGTATGTCGATGACGTGGAGGTAGCCAAAGACACACAAGCTGGTTTGGCTGGCTCAACCGGTGGCTTGTACATTGGTGCCGGCAAGAATCTTGAGCCCGGCAGTTTCTTCTCCGGCCTGATTGATGATGTCCGCATCTACGACCGAGTTGTAACACCCTGAGAATTGGCTATTGGCTGCACACCCGAAAGGGCTGGCAGGTTGCATTACTGTCAGCCCTTTTCTGGCCTTTTTTACTGAAAATTCACTTGACGCCGAGGTATCAAGTCTGTATGATATATATATAACTAAATTGAATATGACTATGATAGCATGAGGAAAGAAAACAGAAGAAAGAGTACAGTAAACAGAAATATGAAAAAAGGGAAATTGGTCTTTTTAGGTAAAATAAGGCTATTCTCCATAGGCTTTTATGCAAAACAAACCCAATTTGCTGGCAGTTTCCAGGATACCCAAAATGAACATAACCTCAGCGATAACAGTGAATTATATCAATGAACTACGAACCACGAACTATGAACTAATTATGAAAAACAAACCCAATCAAAGCCAATTCGTATTTTTCACCGCGGAGATTGCAGAGCTCGCAGAGTTCTTGTTGCCTGAAGACCTTTGTCAATGTAACTGGATAAAGCGCAATTACTTGGCCAAGGTGCTTTTTCCTTTAACATTGAGCACAGTGCCAGATTATAATGAAATCTTCATCCTAATATCATGTTTCCAAAGAACGCCAAATGAAAGGATTTGGAAATGAATAAGAACAATTTAACGAGGCGACAATTCATAGCGGCGGCATCGGCAGGCTCGCTCGCCGCGGCTGCCTCAAGGACCATTCCCGCCTATGGAGACATAACCAACAGAGCAAGCAAACTGGCAATCCTTGGCGGTGAACCTGTCAGAAAGAACAAAAGATGGCCAGGCTGGCCTTACTGGGATGAAAACGTCGTGAACTCGATAGTGGAGACCACAAAGAGCAGAATATGGTGCAGAATCCAGTCTAAATCAGGTACAGTACCGACATTTGAAAATAAGTTCGCTCACCTGATGGGGACCAAGTTCTGCGTGGCAACCGGCTCGGGAACACAGGCGTTGCACACCTGTGTCGAAGCCCTTGGAATCGGGCCGGGAGACGAGGTCATCACATCGCCCTATACCGACCCAGGAACAATCGCCTCCATTTTGGCTGCCAGAGCACTGCCGGTCTTGTCTGACTTAGATAGGCAGTCTTACCAGCTCGAACCCGACGACGTGGAAAAGAGAATTACTGAAAACACCAAAGCGATTATGCCTGTGCACATGATGGGGCAACCTTGTGATATGGATAGAATCTCGGAGATTGCCAAAAAGCACAATTTGAGAGTAATCGAAGATGCCGCTCAGGCACACTTAGCTGAGTACAGAGGTAAAAAGTTAGGAACCATCGGCGAGCTGGGATGTTTCAGCTTTCAGGCCAGCAAGACAATTGCCTGCGGTGAGGGCGGCGGAATAATCGGAAATGACGAAGAACTAATGGACAAATGTTATACCGTCCATAACCACGGCACATCACGCCAGGGACGCACCGAAGTGGCCGGTCCGAAATACCGGATGAATGAGTTTGAAGCCGCCGTACTGCTTGGCCAACTGCCCGGCGTGCAAGAGCGCTTCGCCCGCCGCAATGAAAACGCTGCCTATCTGACCTCAAAACTCAAAGATATTCCGGGCATCTTTCCTCAAAAACTGTACGAAGGTACCGACAGCGGCTCTTTTTATATCTACGCCATGACATATAAAAAGGAATACTTCAACGATGTTGACCGCAGCAAATTTCTTAAGGCCCTCCATGCCGAAGGCGTCAGTCTCGACGACTATATTGGGCAGGGCTTACATAAGGAACCCTGGGTAGAGCATATATTGAACTCGAGGGTCTACAAGAAAATGTTTTCCAAAAAAAGGCTGCAGAGATACCGCGAGGAGAACAACTGTCCCAATTGCGACAAGGTTTGTCAGGAGATGGCCATGATTTGGGCTTCAGGCCCCCTGCTCGGAACTAAAGAGGATATGGACGATATCATCAATGCCATTCTCAAAATCTATGAGAACAGAGATAAACTTAGCTCGGTATAGTATTACCATCACATCGATACACCTGTGAAGAGTGAGAATTCAGAATATTTCTTTCCATCAACCCAACTTTTTCTTTGGATTGCATCACATCGTGCGCTCTGCCACCGGCGCTTGCGATTTATACTGTTCAAGGATTAGTAATCTCTTGTCGAGATGCAGCCTAAGCTTCTTTGAATAGTCATCGGGCAGTTTTTCAAATAACGGACTCAAATCTGCCTTGCTAATATAATCTGACAGAAGCAAAGGTAAGAACACTCCCAAGCAAGTTTGGGGGTGCCATGCGTCGAGTATCAAGGTTGTATGTCGCTCCAGCTTTTACTCGTGGTTTGTTTCTATTTACAGTACTCGTCAATACCTATATCGTATCCTGAACCGGCAGGGCGCGGATCACCCTCAAAATCGTAACTTGGTGCGTCAATAGGCGAACCCTTGTCTATAGCAGGTGAATTTGGCTTTAGATGAAAATCTCCCAATGAGGGATTCACGAAACAGGGGTCACCAACTACAGGTTTAGCACCATAAATTTCACACCACCAGTCCCTAAAACCATCGATCAGGTTATAACCCACATGAATCTGGGTTTGTTGATTCCTGTGCTTCGTTTCAGAAGTGTCTATTAGTTGAGCTCGTTCATTCTGGCTGCATATATTGTTTCTTACGACAAGATCCTCGAATATCTCATCGCCTATATATATGCCGGCTAAATTATTATAGAAAGTGTTATTTATTACTTTGCCGTGCTTCAATACTGAATCATCGTGCCAGGCATTAACACGAATTCCCCAAGTGTCATTATTGTAGGCAAGGTTGTTATAAAACACGATATTTTCAAGCTCTCCGCCGGCTTCTGATGCCACAGCAAAACCCATCTGACATTCGTGCACTATGTTGTCGAAAACCTCGATGTTAGAGCTGTTTTCATCCCAGGCATCGACATAAATACCGAGTTTGTTATATGTACGATACACGCAATTTCTATATACTTTCCCATTAGAACAGCCGTCCTTCGCATCTATCCCCTCGCCTCCTGCGGTTTGAGTAGGACTTCCGTGGTGAACGTAATTATACCTGACTTCAAACCTGTCTATCCCACTAAGTGATATGCATTCCTGCTCTTTGCCATTTACGGCCAGCTCAATCTCATTGCCACTAATGATTATGTCACTGCAATTAACTGCCTCTTTTCCGCGCCAGGCGGTAATCCCGGAAGAAGCTGTGTTGTAAGTATAGTTTTTCTCGATGATGATGTTATTCGAATTTCCTCCCACATAGATTCCCCAGTAGGGAGAGTTTATTACCCTTAAACCGGAAACCTTGATATAGCTCTTGTCTTTCACATTAAATAATCCATACCAGCCAAATTGTATGCCCGTACCGTCAATTGTCACTGTATGACCTGGATATGCGGCAAAGGTAATGAAGTTGATGGGCGTTCCGGAATTCTGTACCCAGATTCTTTCATTGTAAGTTCCTTCTTTTATATAAACGGTTTGGCCTGCGGTCAACGTGTCAGCTGCTTTTTGTACAGTCCGCCAGGGCCAACGCTCTGTGCCGGGATTTCTGTCCCAGGCGTTAGTGGCAACATAGTAAGCATTTTCCGGCCTTGAGTAACTTCGCGCAAATATTGCAAAATCAACAAAGTCGACATTGCCGCTGTAATCAAGGTCGGCTCCATCACACCAGCAATTCTCAGCTAAGCAGCCATTGACCAGCCATTGTTCTGCCAATCCACCCAGCCCCCGCAGAGTCATTGTAGGCCTGTCCGGAATATTGACGCTACCCAAACCGTACTTCTGTGCCAAGTAACTTGCAATTTCATTCTTTTCTGCTATAGTTAATTCGCGGTCGTAAACAATGATTTCTGCAATGTCGCCATTAAGGTCATTAGAGCCGCCATCAATGAATCGTGCGATGTTAAAGGCGTTACTGTCAACATTTCCTGTATCGACATCTACGACAAGATATGGGTTAGCCAACCCAACAGGATTGTCCGGGAATGTCATCCCACGGTCTGTTTTAATAACTGTGCTTTCCTTGACGACTGATACGCACAGACCTCTTCGAGCGCTATCCGTACCACCACTGGGCTGCGTGGAAAATATAACAACTGATGAATCTTTAGCTTTCGAATGTAAAAAGCCAACAATAAAAACAGTAGCCGTAATATTCGGCCCAAACCCTTTTTGTCCCACCAGATACTCGTTGGGCTGAAAATGCACTGCGGCCTTACCGTTAATGGCACTTGGGGAGTAACTTGGAACGGTGCTGCCAGCAGCATCATTGCCATTGCCGGACTTATCCGCCCAAATGGTTACATCGACGCCATCTGCGGGGTTATCATTTGTATCACCATCCCCATCAATGTCACTGGCATCCAGCCACAGCACCGGGTTACTGATATCACCCGATGACGCTCCGGTCGCATTAACTAAACCAAACACCAAAACAAAATAGACCAAATAAATCAATTTCTTAGACATAATAATCATACTTCAAAAGTTCGATATGAGCGGTTAATTAAAATGCGAAAATCTTCACTCTGTGGCACAAAGTCTCTATACAGCTCTGCGTCTCGCATAATAACTCCTCCTCTATCAAAAAACCACAAAGGTTTCACACGTCAAAACCTCAGAAGGCCAAAATCCGCAAGCTCACTTAACATTATTTATACCAAATTAGCCACTTCGATTCAATGAAAATTTGCGTAAGACGTACCCGACAACCAACAGCCAACCGGCAACTCTAATGATTGTGGGTAAGTAATAGGTTGAGCATTCTTGGAAATTTGGTGTGAAAAGGGGTTCAGATCGTAAGAAATATGAATCGACCTTATAGTATATCCGCAGAAAGAAATCAGATCCCCGTGCGCTATAGGCGGTTCAGGGATCTTACGGGCTACGAATGTCTTGCTGTTCTAAAACTCTCGTTTAAAAATCCATCTAATAGCAACGTTAGATAACAACACGCTCCTTCAAGAAATTAAGGCCGCTACCACCTCCCGCTTTCGGATACGGCTACCGGGACGTCGAATATCTCAAACTCAGAATCTTCAACTTGCACAACTCAACCTACGCATTAACCGGATAAACCCTATTTCCGGCGATTTGGCAATTCTTTGGGTGGCTTTTCAACTTTTTCTTGACATAGACGCGGGCAATTTGGTACAAATAGAGTATGCGAAGTTTGCAGAAATCTCATCTTCCTGCAGGAGGAGCTTCTACCAGTTCAGGGGTTTTCTGCGAACACGAGATACCGGAGAATAAGTAAGGCCATCGAAGCGGTACGCTTTGGAGTTGAGGATTATTACTTTGCTGGCTCACGCGAGCGTCGCAAGGAAAGAAATAACATCAAACTCGGCTGGGCGCCGCTCGCCTCCGCGGAGCCCGCTTGCCCAAAGTATCGTACCGCCGTAAGGCTTCCCTAAGTGGAGGCGGGCAGGTCTCGTACCGCCGTAAGGCGTCACTAAGTGGAGGCGGGCAGGCTTTGGCGACCCGGCTACGGCACGCTCCGCCGTGACGAGAGCGGGGTAGGCTGACAACTCGTACGAAAATTATACTGGATAGACACACTATCAGCCGAAGCAAAGGTAAGGGTAAGTGTCGGTTTTTCTATTTTTCATGCTCCTATGAAGGAACATTTTTATTTATGTGCAGGAGATTAATTCATCTAATTTTTTCTGCTTTGGTGCTGGGTCTGGCGACAAGCTTAGCCGAAGGGGCCGACCCCAATCTTGCCGGATGGTGGAGGTTTAATGAGGGCTCTGGCACCACCACCTACGACTCAAGCGGCAACGGCAATGACGGCACTCTGGTCGGGGGCGCTACATGGGCAGCCGGTCGTTTCGACGGCGGTATTAAATTAGACGGGACCAGCGGCTATGTCTCAATTCCCAGTTTTAAGCTGACGACCAATTCCATCACTTTTGCGATATGGTTCAACGGCTGGAAAGGAGGCAACTGGGCGCCGTTTATATCTTCCCGTGCTGTGACCGCATGTGAAATGAAATTTGGTGACAACGATACCTTACACTACGCCTGGAACAATGATTCATCCGCTACATGGAATTGGAGGGGCGGTCCTGTCATTCCCCAGGACACGTGGACTATGTTGGCCGTCACAATTAATCCCACTGGTGCTACGGCGTATGTATACACGGATGCCGAGGGGCTTAAACAGGGCACAAACGCAATTGACCACATTGAGCAGACTGTTGGTGCCCTGCGGATTGGTTATTCCTACGCCGCAAGATATGTCCGTGGGATTGTCGACGAAGCTGCCATTTTTAGCCGGGCCTTGACGGAGGAGGAGATTATGAATCTCGTCTCGGGTGTCGGCGAAGGATATCCATATGCCATGGGTCCCAACCCTGCTGATGGCGCCAAGCAAGAGGACACATGGGTGAACCTTACCTGGCGACCGGGAGATTTCGCCCTCTCGCATGATGTATACTTCAGCGATAATTTTGACGATGTGAACAACGGCTTAAGCAACGCCTTCCAGGGCAACCAAACCCAGGCCTCCTATATCGCCGGCCTTCCCGGATTCGCCTATCCGGACGGCCTTGCCCCCGGCACAACATACTACTGGCGAATCGACGAGGTCAATGAAGCCGACCCCAACAGCCCATGGAAAGGTCCCGTCTGGAGCTTCTGGATCCCTCCGAAAAAGGCATATAACGGCAGCCCCGCCGACGGGACTATGTTCGTGCCTACGGACGTGACCCTTAAGTGGACGGCAGGCCTCGGAGCAAAACTCCACACGGTTTACTTCGGCGACAATTTCGACAATGTAAGCAATGCCGCCGGTGGGACGCTCCGTAAAGATACAACCTTTGCTCCAGGTCCTCTTGAATTCAACAAGACTTATTACTGGCGGGTCGACGAGTTCGACCCTCCATTCACGCACAGAGGTGATGTCTGGAGCTTTACGACTGCTATTGAGGGCCTGGGTACGGCCGTGATGGATAGGTGGGAGAACATCAAAGGTTACG
>Ga0315312_1000754_pt1 | contig 31626 bp, 30 predicted proteins | sample TDP7_MG_FD_203629 | JGI IMG/M metagenome (GOLD analysis project Ga0315312, IMG submission 203629) | Freshwater sediment microbial communities from Lake Towuti, South Sulawesi, Indonesia - TDP7 | ecosystem: Environmental > Aquatic > Freshwater > Lake > Sediment | place: Indonesia: South Sulawesi... | reverse complement strand
TAGGCCACAGAGAGAAGACACTGTGGGAGCGATTGGAAAGCGCTGGGTCGGTTGCTGAACGTAGACTAGTCTTGGAGATGTGGAAAAGAGAACAGCGCAGACAGCAAGCAGTTTCGCATACAACACCCACTGGTCCTCCTCGCAACAGAAGGATGCCACATGAGTTCGTGTAGGTGGATAAAAGTGTCTAGCGCAAGCGATCGCCTGGAAGTCGCTACGGCTGGTCTAGGAGACAGCATGAATGGCTACAGCGCAGATTATGAAAGGACACATGGAAAACGGCTTTTGCAAATTACAGTAGGCTTCAGGCGTCGCTGCTGCCCTGAGATGGTAGAGCCTGTTTTGGGCCGCTTTTACCAAAATAATAAAATTTCTAGATTGTATCAATGGAATGGACCCTTCTCTGACTTTTCTGATGGTCGCTTCGACTTGAATTGCATACCGCATAGGTCCTTCACACATGTGTGCTTCGGAGGGTTGATGTCTGGATAAGCATCAGGAGAGGGTAGCCGCACTAGGTGATGCTGTCAAGTGGATCCGAACTAATCCAGATGTTCAGCACGACCCGTTGAGGGTGGTCGAATATATCCAGTCAAAGTGGAGTTTTCGTCCGGAGACTGCAAGGCAGCTGGCTAAGGAAGCCTTCAAGAAATGGAGGTCAAGCGTGGTCCCAGAGCTTCCTGTTACTCTTGGCGAACTGTCAATGGAGCAACGTATCGAAGACTGCGAGAAGAAGCTGGAGAATCACGAGGCAAGATTACGAAGGCTGGAGGAAAAGCCCTAAGGATTTCGACGATAGCGGATGGCTGCTTTGAGAAGCTACCGCGATATTCAAGATCCATCTACGGAGAGGAGGGAACGTCTGGAGAGGGTGAAGGCTATTCTGTCGTCCGGCGCAAAGACTATTCGAAGAGTTTTCTACATGCTGGGCGGCTCAGCCAGCTACAGTAGCGTCGTCAAGGACTGTGTCTGGCTTAGGCTTCGAGGTGAAGTGGGGTGGGAAGCTGTTCTCGAGGAGGGGAGAAGGCTTCTAGGAAGCGAAAGCTACCGGAATCTGGCGGAGTTCATAGGTTCGATGCCTTATGGCTACAGGCTTAGCAAACGGGAAGCGTTCTCCAACTATATCGAAGTCTGGCTTGAGAAGGCTACTTTGGAGAGGCTTTTCTACCGGATTACCGACAAGTACGACGTCGGCTTACTGGTGACCCGAGGGCAGATAAGCTGGACAGCATTGAAAGAGGCGAGCGAGAGGCTTCCAGACGATTCGGTCGTACTCTACTTCGGCGACAACGACTACTATGGCAGAAGAATCTATGATAGCATACAAGGATTTCTAAGCCGTCTCGGCTGCTACCCAGCGTTCGAGAGGCCTGCTCTAACAGATGAACAGGAAGCAAGATTCCGTTTTCCAGTTGGAGAACACCACCTGGACGGTATGCCTGAGGATGAGCTTCAAAGAATCTTGGAATCAAGCATCCAACAGTACTTGGATGAGGAGAAGTTCAGAGAGCTATGTGATAGAGAGAAACGAGACTTGGCGAAGCTACAGAGAATCCTTGAGCAAAGCGCGGAAAATCAACATGAAATACCTCGACAAAATCGTGGATGAGGAGGAACTGGCAAATCGTGCAAGGATTCATCCGAGACAGATAGCGTTTATGGGGATGAAGACGGAGTCCTCGAAGATGAATGAAACAGGTAGACGCGGGACCCGGAGCTTGAAGCCTTAATCCGCCGCGTGGAGGAGACGCTTTGAGTAGATGCGAGAAGTGTGAAGCTGAACGCCTGATGGTCCCGGCTGTCGATTGCGTTGTCCAAGATGCTGATACAAACCTAGCCGTGAAGGATGAAAATCCTTAGAATCGTTAGGGGCTTTTCACTATGCCGGCTTCCGGACCTGTGAAGATTACTGTGCCGTGGGCTTTGATAAGGTCGAAATAGAGTTTTCCTCCACCTTCTTTGGCTACGATATTGGTGTCGTAGGCGCAGATAGCGGCCATTGGGAACTCAAGCACTTTGTGCAAAGTCTTCTCATACTTGAGGAGTCCCTTGACCATGCCGTGCTTGAAGAAGCACGCCATCTCACCTGTAACTCTCAAGCCTTTGAAGCCCTTGGCCACTGATTCATCATAGAGCTTCTTCCAGAGCCCAATAGTCTTGGATGCTTTGAACTTGCCTCCGATGACGTACCAGTCCTTGTAGTCGATCACGTGTAATGCTGATGACTCCTCAAACCTGTCCACATCGATACCGAACTGTTTCATAGCCTCCCTAATCTGGTCGCGTGACTCCTCGCCAGCAACGTACGCTGCTGCCTCGCCTTGATCCAATCCAGCCTTCAAGTACGTAAACAGGACCTGATGTTTATCCTCAGGCTTCGAGTAGAACATGATCACGTGGTCCTTAACCTTCATCTTTCTGACAAAGTCTAGGATCTCGCTCTTTTCCACTCTTCAATCGCCTCTTCCAGCTTTAGTCGAACACAGCCCAACGGTCATGCGGTTCAAATCGCTCATACAGGCTCTTGAATCTTTTTCTATATACCTCTTTTCACATACTACTTCTAGCTTACATGTACCGTGATAGAACTGCTAAGGCACTCCCGCATAGTTGAAACCACCGATAACCTAGAAATCCATCATACTTGGATTGTCAGCATTGGAACCTGGAGGACCATGTTAGAGATATTCTTGGGACATTAGACAGCATTCTAGTTCTTTCTTCAGGTAATACTTGATTTTGTCTAGCCGCGCGATCAGAGGGGGCAGACGTTCAGCATAGAATGATTTTGGAACATGGCAATACTGCATGCTGCCGATAATGAAGCGGTCAACGGAGGCTCTCAGCTTCTCGACTATGGATTCTGGAATGGTGATACTTGGAATCCAAGGCTCTATGCTTGCGAACAGTTTTTATCCGGAAATCGTCTCGCCCCGCCATCCTCAACAAAAGGGGCTTCACACGTCCCAACCTAAACGCTTAGGCGCTGGAAGACCAAAAAGCTTGAGGCGTCCGAAACTATTCTTTGTTCTCTTGGCTTGGGGTACAACCTAAAGAAATTGGTAAGAACCTTGTGCTTAAGCATTGTAACTGTGAACGAATTAGGCGTGATGATCTGATAACTGTGTATGAGAAACGATGACAGAAGTAGCCTCCATCATAATGGTCTCTTCATTCGATAGGGCAAAGTTGCGTCTATTCTTGAAGAGGGCTTGTGGGATTTTCGGACAGCACGTTGCACAGGAATAAATGGCAAAATCTGGAGCCAGGCTGATTCGATGCCGAAATTATTGTTAGCGTGAGAGCCACGGCTTTGGCCGCGGCTAGATAGATCCTCGATTCGCTGAGAACGTCTATTTTCAATCGATAGTTCTTCCAAGCTTGAAGCAGCCCATAGACTGTGCTATGATTAAGCCGACCGCATACAATATCTTTGTCATTAGTACTGCAGTTCGGAAGAAGGTGAGCACTGTTATTAACGGTATCGTCAAGGAAAGCGAGTATAGCCCGTAGTTGGCTGGGCCTAGAAGCCTAGCGATTATGACCGCCGGAAGAGAGCAAACACAAGCGAGGTTATGTGCACAGCCTGCCACTTAGGCATCAGCTCCGCCGTATAGCTTTGAAGTAAACCGCGGAAAAGCAGCTCGGTCAAACCCACAAAAACCATCATTGTAACAACAAGGTAAACAAGATTAGAAAGCACGTTGGGTCCTACCTGAATAGGCTTAGGCGCCAGAATAGGGTACTCAACCAAACCCAAAACAGTTCCAACACCAAGCCCGCCAACATCTGCAGTCTCATCTTGACCAACCCCGTACTAAGTCCAATTTTCTTCAGCGGTATCCGCCTAGACCAAACGTACCAAATCCAGCACGTAAGATTCGTACATTAGAATCGGTTTTGCGATGAAGTTGACTATTTTGATTCGGCTTAATATTTGAGACAGGTTCGCTACATCCTGTTTCTGGATTGCCTTAATCAATGCTACCGCTGTTAAGTAGGCGAGCAGGTAGAGTAACCCTCCAACAACTATTCTTGTGAAGGCTGTAAGATCGGGCATTGAGACTATTGCTAGCACGGGCGCTGAAGCTATGCCTGCGGCCAAGTATATTCTCCATTCACTTTGGACATCTATTCTCACTCCATATTTTTTCGATGCTTTAATCAATCCGTAAACTACGCCTAGTAGGGTTGAAGCGATTAGAGCTATGATTAAGCCTCGCACCTGTAGTATTCTCGTCATGAGCGGGGCGGTTGGTAGGAAAGCGAGCACCGTGATCAGAGCCATATTCATTGTTATTCTTGTTTCCCCTATACCGTTGAACACGTTTCCGAGGATAAGGTAACCTAACCCAGTTAGTAGGAAGATTCCCATGTAGAGGGATAGGTAGAGCGGCGCTGAAGCGTATCTGCTCCCGTAGGTTAAGGATATGAATTCCTTGGAGAGAATGGCCACGAACAGGGATGATGGGACCAGTAGAAAGGAAGAGTATTTCACTGTGAGCGTGAACATTCTTTTCAAGCTGTCGTTATCTCTTTTGGGGTCGATCCCAGCGAAAGCTGGAAAGAGGACTGTCAAGATGGGGAAGGCGATTAAGTTGATCAATGCTGAGAAGTTGACTGAGGCATTGAAGTTGCCTATCTCCGTATTGGAGGTGAAGTATGCCAAAACCAAGTTTTGATATTGAGCTAGTAGAGTGGCTAGTAGAGCGGCCAAGTAGGCTGGAAAGCCGTATTTGATCATAGTTAACGAAGGATTTTCGAGCTTCGCATTCTCTTCCTCAGAGTTTTTCTTCAATCCTTCATAATGCTTCAGGAAAACGAAGAGAACGCCTAGAGAAGCGGCGACTAGGAAGCTAAATACATGCCCGAGGATCGCTCCTAAAACGCTTAATCCAACCAGGATCAAGATCGGCGAGGCAAAGGTCCTAATGACCGATTGAGTTACCATCATTAGGCTTACCTCTCCCATTTTATTCAGTCCTATCAAGCTTGAGGTGGATGCGGAGAACATCGCCTGAAATAGGATTAGCGTGGACGCTAATGTTAAGTAAGCTGTTACTTCCGGTCGGTTTAGCAGCCATGTGGCTAATTCGCCCGAGAACATTATCGACGCGATCAGGAATAGGAAGCCGGTCAACAGTTTGATCGAGAAACCCGTTCTTAGTATAGATGCAAGCTGAAGCGGCTTGTCTTCAGCCCTTAATATCGCAGAATACCTTGTTAAGGCGGGGGTCATCCCAAGATCGGCTATCGCGACCATCAAATACGGTATGATAAAGGAAAGCGAATATAGCCCATAGTTGGCTGGACCTAGAAGCCTAGCGATTATGATCGCGCCGATAGCGCTTATGAAGGTGGCGAACGAGTTCCCTAAGAAGAGTGAGAAACCACCTTTGGCTAATTCCTCAGCTGTCTTGAGAAGCTTGTTCGACGAGGTTCCCCAGCCTCAATGAATCTTGATTCTGAATAGCGCGATCGTTAGCGTCGTATGCGATTATGATAGCTCCTCAAGGCTTACCGCTTCGATCTGCTACTGTGTTACATGCGCGAGCTTCTTAAGTGAAAGGGGCAGTTGGATAAGGTCTTGAATCATTTCTAAGAGTGGGACGTTCTCAGCGTGCGGCTGTTTTCCTATTGGATCCATTGCGTCCTAATCTCTTTAGGTGATGGTCGTCTGAGAGGCATGTTGCGTTTAGGGATAGACTTGTGGCAGCTATTATGCTGTCGGACAGTGAGATCTTGTATCTGTGTCTTAGCTCGGCTGAATTTCTTACAATTTCCGAATCTGCGTCTATTGTTATGAAGTCTTTTTCCAGTAGGTTTGCTCTTAGAACTGCTGTTTCACGCCCTTCCCGTTCGAGTGTAAGCCTATATACTTCGTGGATTACTACAGTCGAAATGTATCTCCTTTTGGTCTTCCTTATTTCTTCCTTAGTTCTTCGGAGGGCTTCTTCATCTTTGGAGTAGTAGTGCTCGATGAAGAACCTTGTGTCGTAAACTGTTTTAGACATCTTCTTCCCTGAGTCTGTCCAGAAGCTTCTTCATCTCCTCTGGGTTCGATTGCCAATCTAAACCTGGAGAACTTTCTATTCAAAGCTAAGATCGCTAGGAGGATGGTCAGGAGAGATAGAGCGGTAAATATTGGGTTGAGTCTGATTTCCCAAGGTGTGTAGTTCAAGGCTAATCCAACTAAAGGCGTTAAAGCCAAGCTTAAGCCTATGGAGAGCGCCAACCTTTCCAGGCTTGAAAGATCCTCCTTGATCGGGTAGAGGGCTTCTATGAGCGTGTAGCCTGGCAGATAGAGGACGAATACGGAGCCTAAGAAGTAGCGTAGGTAGACATAGGGCGCTTGTTGGGGAAAAGTATAGATCGAAGCAGCTGTTAAAGCTGCGGAGGCCATTACTATCCAGAGCCATAAGCTGTAGATGGATCGAGCGTACCTTGATAGGCTTTTGGGCGGGTTTGAATCTTCTATCCGGATTTTTCGTTCAATCGAAAGTTGATTTAGAAGCCCAGCGGCTTCATGAACCTTCATTCCAAGCTTCGATGCATCTTCAATTGCGGCGGCTACCGTCAGGTCTGGCTTCGCCTTCACCATCGCCAAGATGGCTTCCTCAGCTTGCTCTCTCATTTCAGTTCAACCTCGCAGCTCTGAAACTCTCGCATATTGGGCTCCATCTCAGGGTGGCTTCGGAGCTGTCACATTGAGCCAAAGTTGATTCCACCTTCCGTGATAACTGAAGCCGTTAGCTGTGTCGCTGTAAATCCACATTTCAAAGACCAATCTCAAGTTCACGCCGGTTGTGTTGACGCTCAAATTCATCGGGTGAATCCACGTTTCATTATCCATCATAACCCTCTTATACCCGGCGATTACCGGTGCGTCCATGGAGAATGTTTCATTTATGAAACTCGACCTATTCCCCAACTTGACCAAGATCGCGTAGTAAGCGACTTCCCCTTCATGATTTCCAACGTACAAGTATAGTGTGAAGTTTTCATTGACTCGTAACTCTCTTGGGTAGTCGGCTAACTTCATATTGGGACCTAAGATGGCCAGTTCAGAGAAGGTTTCTCCGGTCCTTTTGGGGAAGAAGCCTTGGTAGGCTGTAGCCGCAGCTATCACCAGTATGGGTATCAGCACTATCGCTCTTACTTCATCGTCTCTCAATCGCTCTCACATTCCATTTGCCTTTAAATTTGATCCAGATTCGCCAGAATACCTGAGGAGAATAAACGTAGGCGATTGAAGCTATGGAAAACTCGATGCCTAAAGCTACTGCTGAAGTGATCTGTCTCCATCGGGCAGCGGCTATCCCCTGCTCGCCAACCTTCGGAGCCTTCTCGATGACTTCATCGAGTCTACTCAAAGCCTTCTTCATGAGGTCTTCGTCCTTGGTGGACTCTGCTTCTCGAACGAGATCGATGGCTGAATTCAATTCAATAACAAGCGGAGAGACGTCTCCTCCCTTTCTTTCGGCGTCGGCCACCGCTTTGAAGGCTTGGACGACTTTGCCCCTAGCCTCCTCGTTATCTATCGCGTATATCGCTTCAGCCTCCTGGTCGATGAAGCTCGCTGAAGAAGAAACAACTATCATCGAAACCGTGGCCAAGCCTAAGACTAGAAGCGCTAGAATCCTCCCATCCATTCTTCTTCTCTTCAAGCCGTCGACGCGCCTTCTTGAGCTTCTTCAGCCAAGGGCGAATGTTTGATTGATGCCTTTACAGGAGTGTTCAGGTAACAATCTAACCTTCCTTGAAAAACGCCGCTTGAATCATTCTTCTATAGTTTCCCCCGGTTCGCCTTGGGAGCTCTCTCATCGAGACCCACTTGAATCTCGCCAACTCCGAAGTGCTTCTGGGGTCTCCGTTCTTCCAATTCGATCTGTAGCACAGTGTGATGTCGTATCTCTTCTCAGAATGACGTGGAAATCTTATTGGGAAAACTCCGATAAACTCTTTGATGCTGGCTGATATGCCAATTTCCTTGAGGATGCGTTTAACCGTGTTTTCAGGGTGTTCATGCTTGCGGATCCTTCCTCCTGGAAGAGCCCATACGTTCTTATACGGGCTGATTGCACGAAACCCTATGAGGACCTTGGAGCTTTTCTCGAGAATAACATCCACGCATGGAATGGGCATCAATCGCAGAATCATCCTCCATTCCTTTTCTGGCAATAGACCTTCAAGGTTTGGATGCTGAATCATCTCAGACTTATTCCTCGCAATCGTCCAGGATCTTATGCAGAGCTGAAGGCATTATATCAACTGAGCAATCGTATAAGGCATGATCTTTCCGAAGCCATGGGCCGCCTAGGGATCGGCCAAAACTCAAACTGAGATTTCCCCTAGTCGTTGTCCACACTTGACGCAGAAATTCTCGGCGTGGAGGGAATTTTTGAGTCCGCAGGAAGAGCAGATCTTCCCTTGAACGCTTGTCTGCATGGTTGCTGCTGGCGCTGCGTAAACTGAGGTTGGTTGATAGGTTGGTTCCTCACCGATTTTTATTCCAGCTGTTTCAAGGAGCTTCTTCGCCCTCGACCATCTAGTGTGGAGCCTGTAGGCGTCTTCCAGCGTTTCGGCTTCAAGCCAAGGCTTGCAGGGTGAAATGAGCTTAAGCATTCCCATCTTGTATGCTAGGGTTTTGGAGAGCTCAATGTACGGCGTCAGTTTCCCTGTCAAGCCTGTTATGGCTACGGCGTTTATCGAGCTTGAGAATTCCATCGCTAGCCTCTTGACCGCCATGTAGGGTTCTCTCAGTGTTTCGATTGAAGCCTCTATGAAGGGTTTCAGGGGTGAGGCTTTGAGCTTCATCATGAGGAGCTTGGCTTGAGCTGAGATCCTGGGCTCTAAGAGCACATCTAGATCTTCAGGTTCAACCTCGATTGAGTTGAGTACGTGTTTTAGAGCTGCCTCTAGGGCTGTTGTGGGGTTGCTGGGTTGAAGGTGGAGGAGAGTTTCTTCGCCGTCATGTATGGTTAATCCGAAGGGTGCTCCACTTCTAGCGAACCCTAGGGCTGTGTTCAGGAAGGTTGAAGCCAATTCATCTCTGGACCTAGGGCCTGTTGCTCTGACATCGTAGATCAGATGCGCCATCAACCCGGCTTCAGCGTAAAACTCCTTCATCATGAGTACTCCACGTTTGGCTGTGGCTTTATGGTCTACGCGGCGCAAGCTATCGCCGGGAAGGTACTCTCTGGTTCCAGCGTACTCTAGGCCTTTGCCTCTGGCTTCGACCGGTTGATCCCCTACTCCCTTCGATCCAGCTTTGACTATGAGTTCTATGGCTGCGGCTACGGCTGGTAAGACTTTTGGGTAGACCTTGACTTCTATTGGAAAAGGGTATTCTCCACCGGTTTCTGCTAGGACGTGCTTGCTGGAGATGTTTATCGGCAGCCCGTCGCTGACGTATTCTCCAGCCAGTTCTGGATGAAACTTGAATGTTAACATCATGTCTCCTTGAATCTCATATGGAGTGACTGTGCACCAGTCGAAGGGCGGCTTGACGTGTAATCTGAACTTCGATCTTGACCTTGCCTTCACCTTCACATCCTCTATCTGTCCGGCAACCATCTTCAAGGAAAGTCTTCCGGCTTCAAGCTTGAATTCATCCTTGAGCCTCGTGAATGCTGACTTGATCTCGATCCATTCATTACCCAGCAGCAGTGTGATGATGATGGCGGCTGCTGCTAGAAGCGCGTCCGTGAAGAATATGGAGGAGATCGCTAGGACGGATGTTAAGATCGTCAGTCGTTTGCCGAATGACGTTAACGGCATGAAGCTTTAGCTCTCAGATCTTAGGAACAGGTGTTTTCGCCAGAGCCTCTTCGATCAACCCTTTCGCTGAAACGCCTTCGGCTTCAAGCTCAGGCTCTAGCACGATCCTGTGGTTTAAGGCGTAGGGAGCAATGGCCTTCACGTCGTCGGGGATGACGAAGTCCCTGCCTTCGAGCATAGCCTTTACTCTAGCTGCCTTCAGCGTCCAGATCGAGCCTCTCGGACTCGGCCCGAGCTTAACTCCTTCCCTACCTCTAAGCCCTTGAACCAGACTGGTTATGTACTCTTCAACCTTGCTTGACACATGGATTTCCTTAGCGGATTCTGTTAGAGCTACGGCTTCTTCAACCTCGAGGACCTGTTCGACCTTCGCCTGCTCTATCTCGTCTATCCTAGAGATTATCTCGATCTCCTCCTGAAGAGACGGGTAGTCTACGTCAAGCTTGAAGGCGAACCTGTCGATCTGAACCTCGGTCAAGGGATATGCGCCAACCGCTCCGTAGGGAAGCTGTGTGGCTAAAACTATGAAGGGTCTCTCCAAAGGCAAAGTGACGCCTTCGATGGTCACCTGCTTCTCCTGCATAGCCTCCAGCAAAGCAGCTTGAGCCTTCGGGCTTGCTCTATTCAACTCATCCGCCATAACTACGTTAGCGAATATCGGGCCCTTCCTCAACGTGAAGGAGCCGTCTCTCGCGTTGTAAACGTTGACGCCTACAATATCTGAAGGGAGTAGATCCGGAGTCATCTGGATTCTAACGAATCTTCCGCCCAGGGCGCTGGCGAAGGTTCTGGCTAAAAGGGTCTTAGCTATTCCAGGCGGCCCTTCAAGAAGCGTATGTCCTTCGCAAAGCGTCGCCGTCAAAAGCATCTCTATAACCTGCTTTTTTCCAACGACGATGCTCGACACTTCCTTGACGAGCTTCCCAGCGGCTTCAGAAATCATCTTCAAATCTAGGGGCTGTTCGCTAGGCCTCTCTTCTCTCTTCAACGCCATGCTCATTTCTCAACTCTTCAAGTTTGTTTAACAGTTCTTTATTCCATTCTGGGTGAGTTTTTGAAACTTTCTCAACCTCGTCTTCCTCTTTGCCTTCCACCCATTGGAGTTTGAAGGTTAAAACTGCGAGCGTAGCCAACAGCGTATATTTGACCTCATTCGCTTTGGCTAGGCCGTAGGCTTCAGTCAGCTGAGCCTTGAATAGGGTTAGTCTTGAGATCTCCCAATGGGAGGTGTCGATTAGGACTTGCCTGTAAGCTGCTAGATCGCTCAAAAAGTTGTTGTTGTCAGCTTCATCGATCATCGCGTTTATGAAGAGGCTTGAGTCAGAAACTAGGATTAGGGTTCCATTCTTCCACGCGATTCTAGCGATTATGGGGAAAGGCCCCTTAGGCTCACCTTCATCCGGCAGCCCGTTCAAATTCTCGTCTAAGTAGCTGAAATAGCTTGAGTAAGCTAAGACTTCGCTCCGCTTGTCTTCTGTTGAAATCCACAGCGTAGCTGCGCAGTTCAACATTAAGCTTGAAACATTAGCTGTGTAGAGGGAAGGCTTGAGGTCGATGATCCTAGCCAATCTGGAGTCCTTACCTCTGAATAATGGGTCTCGCATCTCATATCCTGTGAATGAAGCTTGGACCGCTAACTCCGCTAGCAATTCGTTCCCTGAGCCGTACTCATCCATCACGACAACGATGCCCCCGCGCTCAAGAAACGCGTTGACAACCGAGGTTTCAGCTTTGCTGAAAGGCTTAGTAGGCCCGATAAGGAATAACGTTGAACTTGAAGGGTTCACCTCACTTGGAAGCTGCTGCAGGTTCAGCGTGATCGCTGGGTTGATGCGGGACTTGAACTTGGACAGCCCATTCCAGTATGGGTTGCTTAGATCGAAATCATCTTGCGGAGGCGTTGCTAAAGCGATTCCGATGATCATTAGGGCTGAGGCTGCTAGGCCCAGAAGGATTACTGCTGAACCTTTCATCTCAGCTTCTCCTCGACAGCTCTGCCGCATCTGTCGCAGTACTTTGCTTCTGGAGGCAAGTCTCTGCCGCAATGATCGCAGAAGATCTGAGCTTTCTTCTGAGCCTCCAACGGGACCTTGGGTACCTTGATTTCAAACAGGCTTTGAAGCTCTTTGAAAGCCAGTTTCGCTTCATCCTCCTCCTTCAAGCTTATCCAGCGGGCGTAGATCAGCCTCTCGTAGGCGAGGCTTAACCGCTCGAAGGAAGCTAGACCTCCTTTGAGCCCGTCCGCCACTGCTCGGACGTACTCTCGAACCGTGTGGCTAGGAACCATCTCTACCCCTGTTTCTGTTGATACTATGCGAACGGCGCTCCAATAGAGCGCAGCTAAACCCTCAGCTGATGGAGGCTGAGGTGGAGCCTTGACAACCACAGGCGTAAGAGGCTTCTCAGCTTCTTCCAGCCGCCTTCGTCTAGGAACAACCCTGCTGACGGTCAGAGTCGCCATAGAGACAGCTAGGACCGGCATGGCTAAGGCTAATGGGCTTATGATGAGGATGGAGCCCTCTGTGACCGACGAAGAGAACCATGGTTCATCGGAAGACATTGAGACAGAGTAAACGTAGCGCCCTACCAGAGCGTTGAGCGGTATGTAAACCTCAATACTAAACGTTCCGTTCCCAACCCTCCATGTTGAGCCTGTCCATTCACCCACATGCCCGACAACCGTCAGGTTCTCCGAGACATCCTCCTCCAACTCTATTCGTCCCTGCAAGGTCACCTTCGATCCGCCTAAGACCATGCTGGGGGCTTCGACGGTGATGCCTGCCTGGATTCTCGCGATCTCCACTCGTAGCGATGTTGAAGCTGGGCCTATTAGACCGCTCGGAGGCGATTCAAATACAGCGAGCCAGCTTCCGCCTAAGAGATCTCGAGGCACCGAGACATTGAACTTGAAGTTTCCCGCTCTATCGGTGAGCGTGGACTCCGATAAGCCGAAGACACTTAGCTTAACCTCGTAGTTGCTGAGAGGCTTGTCGAGAGAGGAGAGGCTCCCATGAACTGTGAGGCTTCTCCCCGGAAGAGCCTTCTGGAGGAGACGGGCTGACAGCTTAGGCTCATAGTATAGAAGCTTCAAGCTCAAGGTTTCGGAAACGCATGGCGAATACTTTTCTACGTCTAAGTCGGATAGTTTGAAGAGAGCGAATACGGTCGTGGAAGGCTTGTACAGGTAGGGGACTTGAAGCTCAATCGAGTAATCCCCATTCCCGTCCGTTAAGGCTGTTCCGGCTTCACGGCCCTCTAGGTAGAGGTGGATCGTCTTGAAGCGTAAGCCTCCCCCGACAGCTATTAATGAGCCGTTCAGAAGCAGCCACTGGCCTAACCAAGCTATCGAGGAGTTGGCTTGAATCGTAAGTTCGGGCGTAACTAAGGCCTTGCCTGGACCAGGGGTCAGTTCTTCTATCGTCGCGAGCAACTCCTCGATGCGGTGGGCATACCTGTTAGCTACAGCCTTGAGCTCAGCGATCTTATCTAACAGGGGTTTCGGCCGAGTTCCAAGGGTCTTCGCAAGCTGGCTTGCTGAGGATTCGAGATCTGATATGGCGTCTTCAGCTTCCCTCAAACGGTTGGAGGCTTCTTTAAGTTCTGCGTTGGCTTCCTGTAGCTTCGCTACTGCGATTAATGCTTCAGCTCTTCTCAGATGGGATTGAAGTAGGTTCAATCTGTTGGTGACACTGCTCAAGAGCTCATTGAACCTGGAGATTGTGAACTTCAGGTTCTCAGGAACGTAGAATAGGTTGGATTTCTGCAGTTCTCCAGCGGCTTCGCTGTAACGCTCTAGGACTGATAAGTCTATCACGGCTACATAGAATGTCATTAAACCCTTCGAAAGCAAGGGTTCCTCGGGGATCTCTCCAGGATTGATGTGGCGGACAGGCACTAAGCTAAAAGCGAGGGGGGTTGAAGCAGAGAGGGCGACCAGCAGGATTAGGAATGCTGCCTTCAGCTTGTTCATTTAGCTAGGATCTCCGTGACCTTGAGGGTTACGATGAAGACGAAAGCCGCGAAGAGGGCGGCTCCTACGAAGTCGAAGGTTCGCCTCCTAGGCCTGAAGATAGCTGAAGCCACGAAGTAATCTATAGTGAAGAAGCTTATGTAGGCGTCAAGCCTGCTCTCATTCAAAGCGTTTAACGCTACAGTTGAAGCTAGCAGGAAAAAGGCCAAGGTTAAGATGTAGGTTCTCCGTTTATCCAATCAGGCTGCCTCAAACTCGGCTTTGATCTTCTTGCCATCAGCAGTTTCCTTGGAGAAAACTATCGGCCTTCCTACAGACTGAGCCAAGGCGCATCCAGCCAAGCTCACCGGTAGAGATCCTAGCGAACGTTTAACTCTTGGCAGTTCAATTTCAATTATCGGATTTACTATCTCGACGGTAATCTTGTCACCTTCTTTCACAGCCTTCACTGAATCTGCTCCCTCCAGAAATTCTACGAGCGCTAGATTCACGGCTTCCTCAACGCTTAATCCTAGAGTCACTCCGGCCAGTTTAGTCACTTCGGAGCCCGGCGGGAAAACCATCAGACCTAGTTTTCCTCCGACGCTAGTCAAGACCCTCAGCGGAGCTTTAGCGGCTTCCTCAGCCTCCATCGAGGCTGGATTCGAGGATAAGGGAATGAAGGCAAACACTCTGTCGTCTCTGGGGGGCATATAGACCGCTTTCTCGTCGACATTGAACTCCTCAAGTAGAGCCTCAAGATTGAGGGAAGCTCCTTCAAGCATGGCTTTGACCGCTAATCTTGGAATTGGACTTGAGGGCGTCAAAGCAATCGATGAACCTAGGATTACGCACGCCAACCCTAAGGCGGTCAATGGAACGTTGGATGCTATGAAATGTGAGAAGTAAGCTAGAATGGCTCCGGAAGGGGTTAGAGCTAGCCCGAACCAGAATGAACTGCCCTCTGTTAGATCTCTGAGCTTCAACGTGGATTTCTTTTTCTGGTCTTCCCTTCGGCCTTAACAGGTTCAACTGCCAATTTAAACCTGGAGAACTTTCTATTCAAAGCTAAGATCGCTAGGAGGATGGTCAGGAGAGATAGAGCGGTAAATATTGAGTTGAGCCTGATCCCCCAAGGCATATAGTTCAAGGCTAATCCAACCAAAGGCGTTAAAGCCAAGCTTAAGCCTATGGAGAGCGCCAACCTTTCCAGGCTTGAAAGATCCTCCTTGATCGGGTAGAGAACGAATACACCGCCCAATGCCCAACACATAGCGCAAATAAATCCGATCCTCCGTGAGAGACTGACGAATATTTTTGGTATTGTTACCAAAAGCTTAGCGTTCATTTAGAGATTCTCTGGCCGCGAGCCTAACGGACTGTTCGCTATTGTATCTTGGCTTCCACCCTCTTGATTTGAGCTTTGTCGTGTCGAGGAGCATGTTCTTGACGTCGCCGACCCAGCCTCTTCCACCTTCCACTCCGCCCGTGAAGTTGAGTCGGACATTTTTGAGCTTCATCTCCTCGGCGACTACCTCCGCAATTCGCGTGACCTCTATCTGGTCATCCGATCCAATATTGAAAACCTCAACTGTTTCTTCAGCTGCTTCGCATGCTCTGAGGAGGGCGTCGATGCAGTCATCTATGTATAGATAGGACTTTTTCTGGTGGCCGTTGCCTAGGATCTCAAGTTGCTTTGAGTTCTTTCTGAATTTCCTGATAAAGTCCCGTATGACGCCATGTCTGCTTCTGGCGCCGACTATGTTCGCTAGTCTGAGAATGACGGCTTTCTTCTTGTAGCTGTGACAGAACGATGTGATTAGGGCTTCCGAGGCGAGTTTTGACGCTCCGTAGATTGATATCGGCTCGAGAGGACTATAATTTTCGGGCGTCGGAACTGTTTTCGCGTCACCGTAGACCGTGGATGTGGATGCAAAGACTATCGTATCGGCATCTGTGCGACCAAGCTCATTCAACAAGATGTACGTGGCGTAGAGGTTATCTCGAAAACATGTCGATAGAGTGGCGAGTTCTAGGCGAACCTCAGGGTTTGCAGCAAAGTGATAGACAATGTTCGCGTTGGAGACAGCTCTCCGCACATCCTCAGGATTCTTGCAGTCGCCGACAACTAACCTGACTCTGCTCGTGGATTTAGCTCGGCGAATGTTGTCTCTCGTTCCTGAGGAGAGGTTGTCCAGAATGGTGACATCTTGACCGAGGTTTGCCAGTGCTCCGCACAAGTGACTTCCTATAAAGCCTGCCCCTCCAGTCACCGTTACCTCAGAGTTCAAGTCCTTCCCCTCCTCTCAAGAATCCGATTCAATTTGAGATGGTAAATGAGTGACTTGTCTTCGGGCAGCCAGTGGAGAGTTTCGTGAAAGACATCGAGATGGGCCCGGAGGACGTGGGCGAATCTATAGCGAGAAGGCACATTGCTGACTCGCTGATTGTTGCGTTATTGCTGCTCTAATTCCAGTGGACACATCGGCGCCCTCCGATACCCTTATCGATGAAATGATCCCAGTTAGCATGCTTGGCAACCCGTGTGTATCGAGGTCTACCTTCGGACGGTGTCCAATCCAACTCAACTCTGGTTCAGCTAGGATGCGTCATTTTCCACATACTGCTCGAGGCTCTTTCGTCAGCCTTGCTTCTGACGATACTCCTGTCGGGAAACATGACTGCGATCTGGCGCAAGACTCGCTCAGCAGATATCTCAGGGCATTGATTGTCGCAGGACGTATGCTTCAACGTTCCATCAGAAGCCTGTCAAGGTTGGCTTTGACTTCATCTCTCCTTCTGTTCTGGAAGTACCATTTCACGGTCATTTGGAAACCCTCCTTGTAGGAGATCTTCGGTTCCCATCCTAGCATCTTCTTCGCCTTGGTTAGGTCTGCAGCTCTCGAGGCTACTCCTTGGGGCTTGGACAGGTCATGCTCGATTCTCTTAGGTCTCCATCCTGTTATGTCGAAAACGAGTTCTGCAGCTTCGTTGATGGTAATCCGATCGTTCCTGCCTGCGTTTACTGCGGAACCATCTTCTATTTTCTCCGCTGCAAGCATAAGCGCGTCAACAATGTCTTGGACGTACGTGAAGTTTCGATCTTGGTATCCGGTTCCCCATATGGTGTATGGGTCCATCTGTATGAACGTTCTTGCAATCAAAGCTATGATAGCATGAGTCTCGTTCTCTCGCGGACCGTAAGCAGTGAAGATCCTCACAGCCGATGTTTTCATTCCATATTGTCTGTGGTAGGCTCTGAGCGTCATCTCTCCCATAAGCTTCGCCCACCCATACTCTAGGTCGGCGAGGGCTTTGTCTCTCACGAATGGATCTGCATCCTCTTCTTTCAGAAGGTACGAGGACCCCAAATCTTCTTGAAGGTAGGAAGGGTATACGCATGCTGAGCTAGCGTAGCAGATTCTCTCCACTTCCTGTCTCCAACTTTCCTCGAAAACGATCTGCTCCATAGCCATGTTAGTGCAACACTCTACAGGATGTGTCTGAATATAGCCTCTTCCTCCGTGGCATGCCGCCAAGTGGAAGACCGTGTCGATACCTTTAACCAACGACTTTGTAAACGATCTGTCTCTTAGATCTCCTCTGTAGACGGAAAGATCTCCACAAGTCCAAACGTTCTTCCTCTTCTTCCTGAAAAGATACTCCAAGTTCTTGAATCTTCCGCTGGAAAAATCGTCTGCAACCTTCACGGTTGCTTCGTTCTTCAGTAGCGAGTCAACTAGGTGGCTACCTATGAAGGACGCGCCTCCGGTAACTAGCACGCTTCTGTCACGCCACATCCAAGTTTCCTCTAATCTACCAACTCACTGCTTCAAGAGGTCTTTCCTAGCCATTCACCCGTGAAAAGTGAAGCAACATTGGGAGCAGTTAGAACCGTGTGGATGCCGAATTCATATCCGTTGGAATCGAATATGGAGCTTCCGAGACATATTCGTCAGCTGAAGACGCGCTTGAATCGTGACAACATTTCCCTGTCACGCTGATCGATAAGCCGAGCGGGAAGGCCAGACTGAGCAGCTACATAGCTTCCTTCTACGACTTTGACACCTCTGTAACCATCGTAACTGGTGGGGCTTGGATGTATTCCTGCATTATAGTCCGACACGAAGTGTTCGAGCTCATAGTCATAGGATTGTTTTGAATCAGTAGAGAAATCCTCCCTGGCATTTGGAGTCGTCAGGATTGAGTTCGAAAACCGAGAGTCTATGTCCACGAATCTATCAGTGCCTTGAATTAGTAGGGCCATGTATCCAGATGAATCTGTCCAAGATGAATGCAGACTGAAGAGTGCACCCTCCTCAGTGCGGTACAAGGCAAAGGCATTGTCTTCAATTCCCTCAAGGGCCCATTTCAATCGTTCCGTCCGACAAGCCAGACATTCGACTATTTCACTGGTCATCCAACGCGTGAGGTCTATCAAGTGAATACCATTATCAAGCAGAGTTCCTCCTCCTATGGTCTGTGCATTTGCGTACCAACTTTTTCCCTGTAAATGAGTGCCGGCGTTTCCTATCTGGCCTCTGACGAAAAGTATACGACCGAGAGATTCGCCCTCCATGCTGGCCTTAGCTCTCCAAACATTTGGAAAGAACCTTGCGTTCGAACCTACCTTTAGACATCTTCTTACCTCGAGGGACTTAACGAGCATTCTCCGGGATGAGTCTGAAGAAGTACTCAAGGGTTTCTCGCACCACACGTCTTTCCCTCTTTCCAGAAGCCGAATTACATTCTCTTCGTGGTAGCTGTTTGGGACCGCAACTATCGCGACATCGAAATCCTTTTTCTCGAGTAACTCGTCAGGCGATACGGCGGTCGACTCTGTTTCTACAGCGACCTTGGAAGCCAGGGAAGAGTCCACATCGGCTATATAGGCTAGGTCTACTATAGCGCTGTTTCTGAGGAGCGACTTCAGTCTCTTCGTGCCGAATCTGCCGAGTCCAATTAGGGCGAAGCGAACCCTGTCAGCCATCAATGATGACCTTCAGATTGTCGCAGACGTACTGTATCTCTTCGTCGGTCAGTGACAATCCGCTAGGTAGGTTTACGCCCCGCCGAGACAGGAATTCCGAGGCCGGATAGTTTTCGTCTCTCAGATGACTCGGCCAGAAGGGCTGTCTATGGACAGGAACGAAAAAAGGTCTGGTTTCTATTCCGCGTTTTGAAAGCTCAGCAATGACTCGGTCTCGGCTCAGCCTATTCTGCTCTAACACGATTGAATACATCCAAAAAGAACCCACTGAGTCTGGGGGCTCACGATGGAGTTGGAGGCCTTCTACGTTGGCCAGATTCTCCGAATATGTTGCCGCTATCTTCCTCACTCTATCAAGGTGCGAGTGAATTCTAGAGAGTTGTGAAAGGCCTAGCGCAGCTTGCAACGCCGAGATCCTGTAGTTGTGTCCTAATCCTTCATGCAGGAACTTGTTCCGCCTCCCGAAGCAGAGGTCGCGCAGCGAACGCAACCTGTCTGCCAATTCCTCGTCGTTCGTGCAAACCATTCCTCCCTCCCCGCAAGTGATTAGTTTGTTCGAGAAGAAGCTGAACGCGGACATGTCGCCGAAGGTGCCCGTTATGCGTCCTTTGTAAGTCGCTCCGAGGCTTTCAGCGCAATCTTCAATCACATGCAGGTCATGTCGTCGCGCTATCTCACGTATTGTGTCCATCGAGGCAGGGTTCCCGTACGTGTGGACGACAAGTATGGTTTTCGTCTTTCTTGTTATCCTCCGCTCAACGTATCTTGCGTCAAGCGTCCAAAAGTCTCGGTCGACATCAGCTAGGACAGGTTTCGCTCCTTGGTACAGAACTGCAAACACGGGCGACATCATTGTGAAAGCAGGCGTAATTACCTGATCGCGCGCTCGCACGCCAATGGCTCGAACTGCCAAGTGTAGAGCTGCAGTTCCGTTGCAACATGCGATCGCATACTTTGCGCCGATGTACTCAGCAAACTTTATCTCGAACTCGCGTACAATAGGCGCTCTCCCTGAAACCTGTTTCTCCTCGAGGGCCTTTGCGACAAGCCGTATGTCCTCTGGTTGCACAAATGGTTCGGAAATCGGTATCTTCTTCAATGGCTGTCGTTTGTTCACGCACGACATCGCGTCCGACATGTTATGAAAACTAGCTGGCCGGCCTACTCAGGCCCAATACTTGATCGGAACTCCTCAGTCGAGCGATGGCCAGAACACTCCAATCGTTCTCCGTAGGTTGCCTTTCGATACTCATGAAGGGATATATGCCTATAGTATCCCATCCAGTCCTAGAAAGGAGATACCTGATCTCTTCCGGAAAGAAGAAGCGTACTAGGTGCTTCTCCTCGAACTCATCAACCACGGTTCTGCCCTCTATTGCTATTACGTGGTAGTTGACCTCACAAAGCTGTTCTGAAGCTCTCAGAATGGGATTTGCATATCTTATTACCCTGAGATTGTCGCCTATGGCGATCTTGCAGCGTGATGAAGGGCCAATGGTCAAAACTGATGCGCCATTCCAGAACTGAAAGACGAACAGGGAACGAGGTCTCAGATGTCTAGCAACGTTTGCAAACGTCTTCTCCACGTCGGCGTAGTCTGGTAGGTAGTCTATGGAATCAAACATGCTAATGCATGCATCATACTCACCGGCGAGGTGAAATGATCTCATGTCCCCGACACTACAATCTATCCTGAGCCTCATATGAGTCAACTTGTCTCTTAAGATCTGGATCATCTTCTCGGAGAAATCCAAAGCGGTCAAGCTGTACCCGCGTCTTGCGAGAGGAAGAGCATGTCCGCCCGTACCGCATGAAATGTCCAGAATTCGATGAACTGGGAATACAGAGAACCTACGAAATAGCTCATCCAGAAAGTCGCACTCGGCTTCATAATTCTTATCAGAGTACATTAGATCATAGTATTTCGCATATGCATGACCGAAGGATTGCTGCTCCAATGTTTGTGTCTCCCTCGGAACCATCGCCTTAGGTCTACATAATATTGACGAGCCGAGGAATTCGCGTGTAATCTCCGACAGCCTTGCGGTATAGGGTCAGGTGCGCTTGAGCGAACTTCTCAGGCGATAGGTCTTCGGTCAGTAGTCTACTTAGATTGCTACGAATTTTGTCGCACAGGTCCGAGTCGTCCAATAGTCGTATTATGGCATTTGCGATCCGTTCAGGTAGTCCGTCCTCGGGTTTTGTTCCTATCTTGATGCAGTTTACGCTGTCCGACAACATGTCGAACGCAGGAATGTCCGAGACGACAAGAGGTTTCGCATAGGACAACGCTTCAGAAAAGGCTCCGCTTGCATATGGACGGTATGCGTATGCAAATATGATAATGTCGGCCAATCTCAGGACTTTGGGCACGACGTCGTTGGGAAGGTACCCCAGAAAGATCACGTTATTATCCAAGTTCAGTCGTCTCACCAACCCGGCCAAGTACTCCCTGTATGCCTTTGCATCCCTCTTGACGCTCACACTGGAGGAAGGAGAATAGACATCTCCGGCTATCAGAAGCTTGACATGCGGATGTTCTCTGAGTACCTTTGGCAATGCCTCGATCACGTGATGGTATCCTTTACCCGGCACAGGTATTCCGAACAGCTCTACAACTTTGTCGGAAGGCTCGATAGACCCGATTTCCTCGAGACGAGAGTGCCCAGTATCCTCTATTGGTGGATACGACCAGTTCGGAATATAGCATACATTCCTGAACAGATACTCGTTTCGAAGCAGGTCCATACCATCCCTCGTGTGTACGATCGCAGTATGGGACATTATTGCAAGCGCGTTCATATACGATTTCCAAAGGAAAGCTCTCGCCTTTGGAAAGAGGGTAGCAGAGCGCGCAAGCGAGTTTGGTGATTGCATGGTCAACACGATTCTTCTGCGCAATATCCGCGCAAGGAGCAGCAAGGCAAGAGCGCCTATTGCAAAAACGTAGTCTGAGGGAGCGAGCGACGCATAGTGTTGCAGATGCAGAATATTTGAATTCTTGATCGATAAAACTGTTCTCGGCAACCGCCTGTAGAGACTTAGAACGTTCAGGGTGTAGAGTGGAAAAACCGTAACACTTCTGCTAAGCATTTTCACCAAATTGTAAGTGTACTTGTCTCTCTCTTTAGGCGGTCCTATAATCAGGATGCGCATCCGATCCTGGCCCGTCACGATATCACTCAACTAGGGAAGAGAATGGAATGTCTTGATTTCCTCTCATCCACCGGCACTACCTAACTTCTCTGCAAGTACGATGTACCGTCTTGCTAGGGTCGGGGATCTGGCGAACAAATAGTCGCAGGACCTGGTCAGCAAGTCGAATAATCTGTAGTGAGAGACAACCTCCTTCCTCAGTACTCGGGGAGCGAGCCCTGTTGTTCTTATCACTTTGAACCCGTAATATGACAACGCTTCCTTGCACGCCTGGAGGGTGAAGGAGTGAATGTGGCCGATTGGGTGCTTAGGATAAAACGGGAAGACACCAAAGAGCCTCCTATTGGAAATTTCTACCTCCCTTGGCTGATACCCCATCATAAGGGCTACGCGGTTTACATAGCCTGAAAGGTTTGGCAGTGATAAGACCAAATACCCTCCGTCACTCAGCACCCTAAAGGCCTCTGCTAGCAAATTATCAATAAAAAAGAGGTGTTCAATCACTCCATGAGAAATTACTATGTCGAAATACTTATCTTCAAATGGAAGCCTGTCCTTACTGAGGTCTACAGAATGCGTCAGAATCCCCCGCGCGTTGCTGCTACTGAGCCGTTCCTCATCAATGTCCACGCCATGAGTCTCGGCGATGTTCAGAAATCGTGAAGTGTACAGCGTCAATCCTCCATATCCGCAACCCATGTCCAACATCCGAGAAAATCCAGACTTGTGAGAATGGTCACGTAGATAGACCAAGATTCTGCGAAGACTTCTTAGATCATTTGAAGTAGCACTCACTCCCCGGTCTCTGTCCGTGATCAGCTTCTCTAGAGGATCCTGCAATTCGACCAAACGCTTCCTTGCCTTTAGGTTAGGCGGAGCGTTTCTTGGATTAAGTCTACATGGGCCGATGGCGTAGAAAACTGACTACTGCGCGTAGGCAACTATTCTCCACAGGTCTAATTCGTCGTTCGAATATATCCTGTTAATTGTCGGATCTTGATCTGTCCTCAAGAAATCCTCGGGGCTGAATCGAAAACCCTTCCATACAGTGGAATAGACGACCTCGTCATGTCGACTGATGAGCGCGTACCTGTCAGACAAGTACATCCCGCCGAGAGTAGCGCTCGTCAAATATCCGAAATGATCGGGCATGAAGTATGCTCCCTCGGGGGATCCATATCCCTCTGTGCCTCCGATCATCTGTTCGAGCTTGTAGAAGGGGGTGTCGATGAACATCGTGTGCAGTCCCTTCTCACGATGATTGAAATGGAACAAGGCTCCTTGAACTTCCGCATAAGTGAGTTGCTTGTTTGCGAGATGTATGTATGGTGAACGATACACTGAAAAGATAGCATTCGCCTGCGCAAATGTTACGAGCAAAACGATAACGACGCTTAACAAGGTTCTCCTAGTTCGAGTATTCGCTCTTCTCAGTAACTCATACAGAGCGAACGCGACGAACAGGGGCGCGGAAACCATCGCAACGTGAAGGTACCTAAAGGGTTCCAAGGTTCCGGAAAAAGATGGGGCATTAAGGTAGAAAGTTGCAATCAGAGCCGTCAGATTCAGTAGAAAACCGGGCGCAATCCTCAACAAGTCATCTTCGAGACGTGAGACTTTCCGTCTGAACACATTGTGGGCAACAATGCATAGGGCCGCGATGGACAGGGTAACGAATATCAACCTAGCACCAAACATCCTCATGAACAAGTCCAGTACGTCGGTCGGACTGAGACCGAACACTCGAAATGCGCGTTCTGCCTCCTCGGCTGTCAAGCAGATCGGATATGACCCGAAGGTCGCGCCATACAACCAATCGCCAATATAGCTGATTTCATACGAGAAGTTTTCAAACTTGGAGGCCCAGAGGAAATCAACGATGAGCAGGATGAGCAGGGGGAGTACCGAACCAGCGAACGATGCTCTGCCGAGTCTGATCGAACTACGACCGACGCGCAACAGCAACGCCGGCAACCAGGAAAGACCGAGGTATGACACAAGCATGAGGGAATACATCGGATGGAGTATCGGGAAACCCACTACCAAGATCAGCAGTACGATGACTGAGGGCACGGAGGTAGGTCCCCTCGCGGTTGTTAGATGCAGCAGAAGGACCAGAGGCATCAAGGAGAGAGCAAGGTGGCCGGCAGGTGAGAACTCTGCATAGTAGCTTCCACTAAAAGTGAACAATAGAGTCGTACTCGAGACAACTGCAAGAATCACAGTTGCCCGAGAACGCAATATGTTCTTGCAGAGCAGAAAGCTGTTCATGACGCAGATGACCGTGAGAAAACATGGGAACCATCTAGCCACCCACACAGGAGACAGCCCATGAATCATTGTGATGATGGCCGTCAGTACCAGTGAAAGCGGGTAGTAGTCCCTTGCGCCTATGCTCCCTTCTTTGAGAATATTTTGGACAACTCCAATGTGTTGCGTGGGATCGTGCCGACTTGACAAATAGTAACCTCTCAGGGAGGGTAGGAGACTAACGAATATGTCCACAGACACAAGCATGAAGAGAGCCGCTGCAACGTAACTCCTTCTCTTGGCTCCGTTGACCGCTTCGTGGACGACAAGAATAACCGCTACCAGGATACTGCCGATTACTAGTGCCCACGCGAGAAGAGGAACGCCATCGTAGATTGACAGCTCATAGGTGGTAGCGGGGCTGCCCAATACCACGAAGGATGCAATCCACGGCAATGAACACAGGACCATAAGAGACAAATCGTTCCTATTTCGGCTCACTGCATGAGAACGCTGAGAGATAAACGCGTTCATCTTAACACACTTTCGCCAACGCACTCTTCGGGAATAGGTAGCTCTAGGATGTCGAGTATGGTAGGTAAGATATCAGTTACATGAACTCGATTCCGGCGAGGCAGCTTTCTTCCCGGGACATAACAAAGAAAAATCCCTTGTTGTGTCGGATCGTCCGGGCAGTATCCGTGCCACCCCTTGTCAGTTCTTATCCAACGAGGAAGAATGCCAACGTAGTAGTTAGGATATATTATGTAGCCGCTTTCTACTAGGAAGAGGATTTCGCCATACCTACTGTCCTTAAACGCCAATCCATAGGCCTCCAACTCATCCTCTGAGAGAACCCTGCCATTCTTGACTTTCTGTAGAGCTCGCACGATCAGGTCTTTTGCCTTTTGGTTAAAGATCCAGAACCGGACGATTGTGCTTCCATAGAATGCGATGAAATCTCGTGGTTGCGTGTAGGTCGGGGACAACTGTTCAACGGCACGCTGCACATCTACGTACCCCACCTTGGCCACCATGCCGTGGTCCGAGAACACCATGATGCATGCGGGGTGTCTCGTCCTACTCGCCACAAATTCGCTCGTCTTGCGAACAAATCGATCAAGCTCGCGCAGTTCATGCGATATTCTGTGAGAACTGGGACCGTACTTGTGCCCAAGCCAATCGAGACGGCCACTGAAAAATATGTTCACTGATTTTGACTTAGACTGCTCTACCCCGAAGTATTGTTTGGGTTCGTAGTCGAACTTCACATTGCGATGGTATCTCCATGGGACCTTGGCATCTGTCAGCGTACCAAACAGAGTCCTGTATGTGCCAATACTATCTAGCTCCTCGTAGTCAAAGCTCGTCCTAGTAAGGTGGGAGAAAACCTCGTCCGGTATAGCCGGAAGGTATAGATCACCAATACCACTCTTCAAGCTAATCAGGATATACCTGATCGCTTGCCGAGCCAATGTCCGCAACGTACGGTTTGGCAAGCATTTGAAGTAGCCGTACAAGGACGCAGGCTTTGTTGATCTGCCTCGCGTCAATCCCCAGTGCTCGTACCACCCATGTGCGCTCGGGTTCACTCCCGTCCATATCGATGGTTTAATCGCCGCACTATAGCCCAAGACAGTTCTTAGAGGACATAGCACGCCTGCCTCCCCAACTTGTGTCAAGAAGGGCGCGTTTTCTCGATTCAAGTAGTCGTACCGGAGACCGTCCAGAAAGAATATCAGCAGGTGCATGATTGTGCTACTCAGTGTCTCTGATCAAGGCCTGTCACGACGCGCAATAACCCACTATCGCTGTCAGATCTTAACATGAGAGCCTATCCGTTCTGTCTGGCGGATCTTGCAACTGGGATGCAACACGGTCGTTTAGCGCAACTGCTATTGCTCTCAGGTTATCCCACTTCTGAATCCAATCTGCACCGCGAATATTGATAGGAAATATCCTTCTAATGTTCTTCTCAGCGCACTGGACGTTGTAGCTGTCTACTCTTATCGACAAACCATCGTAGTTAATAGAGTTGAAGAGGCAGAGACACGCTGCATGCACCAAATTCACCGGCTCGACAAAGAGCGAGCGTAGTGGGGGGATCATCCCAAACTCAGCGTAGAGACGGGTACCATACATGAGCGAATTTAGAAGGTTGTGACGAACGTGATACAGAGTAGACATGTCGGTGTCCGTGTCGTATTGCTCATGCCCGCAGGACTCAATGACAGTCGACAGTATTTCCCTGACATAGTTTCTGACACGGAACCACTCAGCGACGGCGTATGTCCACGCGTAGGCGTTTCGATCTGCTTGGCCCGTCTTGATCTTGAGTGCCCATAAAGCTTTCTCTAACAGAAAAGGAATACGCGCATAGAGTTGTGGGTAATCCACAGTGAACGTCTTGCGGAAGACATTTATGCGTTCCTCATGACCACATCTGAACCTACGTCTCATTATGAGTAAGCAAGCAACCATTCCCAAGTACGCCTTGGCGCACGCATATATTATGGGTTCAGCCTCCTCGTCCTCGCGAACATTCAGTCTTCGCACGTCTAGCGAGGCCAAAGGTTTGACAACCGCGGAAGTAACAAGAATCTGCAGCGCCATATACATGTAGACTCGAGAGGTGTCGCAGTTCATTTTTATTCTGTCTGTCTTAAAGATCCAAATCCCTCTTTCCTTGGTTTCTACAACGTCAATCGTCTGTGACACGTTGAACGTTCGCAGTGAATATTGGCCCAAGCTAACCTCAAGCCGTTCGCCAAACATCCTAGCTAGATCCCTTTTGATCCTCTCGAAGCTGAAGTAGATGGTGGGATCGTAGAACCTTGTAATTACAAAGAGGTCTATGTCGACAGGCGGAAAGCAGAACTCACCAGTTGCCAAGGATCCACCTACAACTATTCCTTCAATGTTCCATCTTCGAAGCTTCCATAGTCGGTATATGACTTGGGTGATGATCGTAGTGATACGAACTGCTTTCTCTCTCTGCGCCGTGTTAAGGCATTTCCTCAGCAACGAGTCCCGTAACTGCGCTAATCCTCGCGGACTTGGGCCCTCTGAGGTCAATCGTCTAGCGCCCCCATCAGGGTGCCGATTTACCCAGACGGCGACCCAAAGTATTCCTGAACACGTTGTTGGACATCATAGTTGTGTTGATAGATTCTCTTTGTGGCATTAAGTTGGATGCTATCATAAAATTGACGCGTCTCCATGAGGTCGAGGATACGCTGGGCCAATTCGTCAGGGGCGTCGGGAGACACAAGGAGTCCATTGTTTCTGTCGTCTATTAATTCTCTCATAGCTTCTAGATTGGAAGCTACTACGGGGACGCCTGCGGCCATATACTCAAAGGCTTTCCGAGGAATAACAATTCTGTTTGCAAGATTGTCTGTAAATGGTACTAGTCCTATCAAGACTCCTTCCAAAAGATGCATCAAATCGCCAAACTCCATCCACCCGGTGAACTCCAGGTTTCGTGAAACCCCGAGCCTTTTGCCCAAGCGTAATACGTCAGGCAACGCGGGTCCCTTGCCGGTGATCACAAGTCTGATGTCAGGTATCTTTTTTTTCACGACGGCCAGCGCTTGTACGGCTACATCCACGCCATCTCTCGCATATATGTCCCCCATGAAGATAATCTTCGGGTGTCTCATTTTGTCCTCGAATGTCTGCGGGGCACGGTATATGTTGGGGTCTATCGTGTCGTACATTACAATTACTTTATCCGCTGGAAAGCCGAGGTCGCGTGTCAGGCACCGCTTCATAGCTCGCGTCAAACAGAAGAATGACAGATTGGGGCTATCGAAAAACCGGCGATAAGACAATCGGTCGACCGTCTTGAGTAGGCCCTGTGGCAAAGACAGGTTTTCGAGCAGCGTGTAAAAGAGTTCTGTCTCAAAAATGTCGATCACAACTTTATCCGATCTCTCTAGGATCTTTGGGAATAGATTGAACGCTATGGAAGCGGAGAGGCCGAAACCGTATAGGAGGCGTATGGCACAGTACTTGGATATCCAACGGAGCGTTCGTATGGAATCCAAGGAGAGAAGCACTGCGTTAAGATATTGCCTGACGCGAGATATCCGATCGCATACCGTTCTCTCGTATGTTATGCGCGATTTGAATAGGACTTGATTCCGACTGTTAAAGAAATGTGACTCTTGGTTTGACGGTAGAAACAACAGTTTCCTGCTCTGGACGGTGTTGATGAAGTTGTTTAGCCTATAGGCCAAGCCGCCCACATTCGGCAATATTCTTTCCCTGACGTGGAAGACGTAATCCGCGGTGGCACTCTCGGATTTGGGACGGTCGCCAGTCAGTTCCTATCGACTCTACGGTTTCAAGGAGTGAGCCTTTCAAGAATAACTCTGAAGAGCAGCTGGAAACCATCCATCAGATGGAACTTCCCGACTCCGCCGCGACGCTTTCTCTCACAAAAGGGGACCTCAATGAAAGGGATGCCCAGCTTCGCCGCATGGCACACTAATTGTACGTCAAATGACCAGCCATTAGAATTCAGATCGAGCCTGTAGAAAGTTCTTTTGTCCATGATTACGAAACAATTTGTAACGTCGGTGACGCGTATACGGAACAGAATGCTCACCAATGTCGCCAGCATGACATTTCCATAATAGCGAAAGAAAGTATGTTCTTCGCTCGAACCAAAAGGGGGAAATCGGGAGGCTGCCACAATTGTTCCCTTTCGAAAGGCCCTCGCCATACGAATAAATGCTTCAGCGTCATGACTCCCATCAGCGTCAGCAAAGCATAGCGTGTCATAGTCCGCTTTCTCGACGCCTTTCTTGACTGCGAGACCCCTTCCAAGCGTGGGGATCCTCACACAGACTAGGTCGAAGCCGTGTTCTCTACTCGCGGCTTCGGCTTCTTGTACAGTGTTGTCCGTGCTGGAATCGGCGATTACCCCCTGCACTTTGGCGCCTAGATTTCGGGACGCTCTCGCGAACTCGCCAATAACGCTATTGATCGTCTCTTCCTCGTTTCTGGTAGCGATTACGATGGAGATACCGCCGTCCCGATAAATGAACGGCGTATCACGGAATTGGTCGTCATAATCATAGCATGTCATAGACATGGATTGTCGAGCGTCGGTCTTCGGTGTTCGTTGTTTGGGCGACATCAAGATGGGGCTATGCCTTAAGCAATGCTTCATAGCAGCTCAGAAATTTCTGGGAAATCCTGTCCCATGTATATGCGTTCTTAATCGTTTGTCTCGCGGCCTTCCGTACGTCGTTAGTTGCGTCCTCATTTCTCAACAAGTTCAATATACATTCGGCCATGCTTCTAGGCGACCTTACAGGTATGAGAAACCCGTTTATGCCATCACGAATGACATCGCTATGTCCATCGATCCTAGTTGCCACGACCGGGACAGCGCACGCCATTGCTTCCAAAATCACGGTGGGCAGCCCTTCGTAGTAAGACGGCATGACGAATGCGGCTGCGTTCTGGTAAAGGGTTACAAGCTTGTCTCTGCTTACATAGCCCATCAGTATTACTCTTCGTTCGAGACCTAGATTTCGCACGTGTCTAAGGATGATGCGGGACAGCGGGCCGCCGCCGACAAGGAGAAAGATGATGTTAGGTTCCTCATCAGTGACAATCTTTGCGCATTTTATGAGGTCGAACAAACCTTTCCTATAGTCTATTCTCCCAACATAGAGTACGTGTCGGCCTGTTTTCGTTCTATTTGGAGGAACAAATACTCTTTCGTCGACCCCGTTACCTATGACAACGCCACCACGGTTGAGTTTGTAGATGGAAGTCAAATCACGGAAAATGTGCCCGGCAACTGCCGTCAGCATCTCTGAATTCTCAAACAGCTCTCTTTCTAACCGTGAAAAGAAATTGGAAGTCATCTTGAAGGCAAGGCTACGAAGGCCTTGGGTCTCATACTTGGCAACGTCAGCCTTTTCAAGCGTATGTATAGTCGTAAGTAACGGTAGTGAGGTCCTTACCGCAGGGACGTATGGGGAGTGTGCATGGATTATGTCCAATTTGCTCTCAAGCGATTTGATCAGCTTGTTGACGAAAATTCCCTGAATATGAACGTGAAAGGGATAGACAGGAACCATAGGAACTTCAAATATCGAAAGGTCACGGTTCACGATCCGTTGACGTAATCTGAGCGAACCGCGGGTTACGACAACCACACTATGCCCCCTCTGGACAAGTTTGCCCCCCAAGTTGTAGACGTAGTTCGCTACACCTTCAGGGCCTCTAGGGGGGAAAGGCGCGGCCGACAAGATCATGATGCGCATTTGAACTTTCTGCAGAGAACAGATCTTGACTTGTTTCCGAGGGAACCCATCGGGCGTTCCCCTCAAAAGCTCTTCATCCAAGTCTTTAGTACTCTTCTAAGCTCCAGCTCGTTTCGGAACGCCTTCAACAGTAAGGGCGCCAGCAGTACCACTGATACGATCAATCCTTCACCCGTGACAAGAGACGCATCCAAACTCTGGAAAGGCTGGAACGATATGGGCTTCACAAGCGTTCGGCAGCTTAAACTTAGGCTTGGAGAACTACTTATGTGAGCGTCAAGCCCAACCTGAAGCCAGATCGAGTAATTGTATATGGGCCATAGGATCGGAGTGTATCCAGCGAAGAGGTCTAGGATCGAATGCGATGCTACAGCCAACAACGCCAACGCAAGGAAATTTCGACTTCCCGATCTATGGCTCAGAAGTAACAGAGGTACTGCCACGACCGACGGGATTAGAATCGAGTGGGAGAGGGACCTGTGGATATAGAATAGAGCATCCAGATCAGGAATCAAAGCCAATATCGACAAGGGAAAAGCCCTATCGATCCTTATGCCCGTCAGCATCAGAAAGACGAAAGGTATGGTGAAATGCAGTAGAGGCTCCAATCAACCACGTCACGCCAAATGTGCTATGGCGAAAACCCATCATGTGAAGTAGCTAATAGGAGTTGATGATGATGCCAGGGATTGCCGGAAAAGGGAGTGCGTAGCTGCAAGTTGTCTTGGCCTATGATTTTCCTTTTCTCTTGAGTCTTAATGTTGCAACGCCAAGTGCGATTCCTACGAACGTAAGGAGCACGACGATCGTGGCGCCGAGCATTGCGAAGGCTATGTCGAGATTGTTGTCGATTCTATTCCAATGGGAGTGCCATGCGTTGAGTGAGAGACTGGGTAAGTAGCTTCGCCACGAAAAGCCGCCGCTTTCTTCGATTACCTCCCAGATCTCCCATGCAAAGGCCCCGGTGAAGACCAGAGCGTATGTTAAGATTGCTCTGCATCCGAGTACGGTGGCGAATGCGGCCATCCCGAAGCCGAAGAAGAAGTGAGCCATCTCCCACATCGTACCGGCGTCTATTATCGCCGGTGTTCCCCCCTGTTTGAACACGCGGTTTCCTATTTGCCACAGTAGCACTGTGACAATTGCTGCTGCGATCCAGAGTGTGAAGATTCGTTTCTTTGTTGCCCATGAGATTCCTTTCGGCAGTGTGAATG
>Ga0315312_1000753_pt1 | contig 31634 bp, 33 predicted proteins | sample TDP7_MG_FD_203629 | JGI IMG/M metagenome (GOLD analysis project Ga0315312, IMG submission 203629) | Freshwater sediment microbial communities from Lake Towuti, South Sulawesi, Indonesia - TDP7 | ecosystem: Environmental > Aquatic > Freshwater > Lake > Sediment | place: Indonesia: South Sulawesi... | reverse complement strand
TCTTGGAAGGTTAAAGTCGAGCTGTATTGTAGAGCATTGCCACTGTCTCCCTGAAGCATCTACGATCTTTATGTCAATTTTTGGTCCGTAAAAAGCGGCTTCGCCCGGCATTTCTGTATACGGAATCTTCTTTTGCTCAAGAACTTTGGCCAAGATGTTCTGTGACGAGTTCCATTCTTTCTCAGAACCCATGTACTTCTCAGATTTTCCCCGATCTCTAGTGGAAAGCTCTACCTTATATTCGGTGAATCCGAATCTCTTCAGCAGGCGTTCCGTAAGATCCAGAATCTTCGGTATTTCTTCGGTAAGTTGTTCATCAGTACAAAAGATATGCGCGTCATCACAAGTGTACCCTCTTACCCGAAGCAAACCAGTTAGGGTTCCTGAACGTTCGTAGCGGTAGACGGTTCCCCACTCAGCATATCTAATGGGTAGTTCTCTAAAGCTTCTCAATCTAGACTTGTAGATTTGGATGTGGAATGGACAGTTCATCGGTTTAACAACATAGGATTCTCCTTCCTTCTCGAAGATGTACATATTTTCAGCGTAGTATTCCATATGTCCCGAGGTTCGCCAGAGCTCTCCTCGAGCAATATGAGGAGTACATACAAGTTGATATCCCCTTTTCAAATGTTCTTCTTCCCAGAAATCCCTGATACCCTGCGTACCATTGCGCCTCTCGGATGCCAGAGAACCAACCCTGAGCCGATTTCTTCATTTATGGAGAACAGATCCAACTGCTGACCCAGAATTCGGTGATCTGCGGATAGTGTCAAGTCTGTCAGCTGATCTTCATTTTTGTTTTCAGAAATTTCTGCGTTCTCAAGGGGTTTTCTAGAGTGCACCGACTCATTTGGAGAAGGCTTCTTAGAGGTCTGTTTCTAAATCCCTCATTCGAGTTCCCTCGGAAACACTGTAATGCTCTTTACCCATATATCCATTTCTGTTTCCTTTTGCCATCATTCTCCACAAACACAGTTTATCAGTACTTAAACAGTAAAATAGGCGAAGTTCTTGTCACATATCAAAGGCTATACCTGGTATCAGAGAAGAAAATTCACTTTCACACGCTTAGACACTGGAAGGCAACTATGCTCTACCACGACACCAAAGACATCTTGCATGCGAAACAGTTCCTGGGACACAAAGGCATCGAGAACACTCTGAAGTATATTTAGCTTGAACAAGCACTGTTTCAGAACATGACCGAAGAATTCATATGCAAGGTTGCCAAAACACTTAAAGAAGCCACCGGACTAATTGAAGTACGCTTCGAATATGGGACCGACATGGACGGCTACAAGCTCCTCAGGAAACGTAAGACGTCTCTCGAGGGGTCGTCGGCTAGCTTGGTCTAGGCTCTAAGCCTCGGGCGCTTGGGACGGGAGTTCAAATCTCCCCGACCCCATTCTTAGTCTCCTCACCCCCTCTTTTTCTGTGTTGTTGTTTTTCTTCTCGGTTCTAAAAATAACAACATAAGCAAATGTCTTTCCGAAGGCTACAAGTTGGTGACTAAAACTGAATGGGGTTATTGTCTAGCAACATGAGAATAGTTCTCTTATTACATGGAAAGACATGTTATTTTCAAAATCTTCCTTTCCCTGAGATAGTGGTTACCTTTTCTATGAGCGTTTGAGGAATCGCATAAACGGGTTTCCATCCGGCCCTTCTGTCTTTTCTCTCGCTACGATCAGCTATCAACTCCGAGTCATATATACTAGGTTGTTTTTGCGAGATATACTCAGATCATAAAAAGCTTCTTAAGTCATTTTCAACGACAGGTAAGACACATCTCTGAATGACGATGGAAGGGTCAGAGAGGAGACGGTTTTGGGCGAAGATGAGAATAGGCGTTTGATACAGGAGAAGATAGCGAAGATGCTGCGGGAAGGGATCTTGGAAGCCTCCGACGTCGAAGATGGCGAGCCTCTCCTCGAAGTGACGGATAGGGGTCTACTGGAGAAAGTAGAGGTCGAAATCTCAGAACAGAATATGGGCAGGAAAGAGGTGATAGCCGTCTTGATCAGCAAGTTTCTCAAATCTGACAGCTCGTATGGCGAGATCACGGATATTGAAGGAGACGTTCAATCCGTCTACGATCTGACAAGAGACTACATATGTGAAAGAAAATTGGACGTTTGCGCCCTAAGATTTCAAGATAAGATTCTTCTTTCTAGAACGGACTTCGACTTTGAAGACATCCAGAAGGCTGTCCAGATGCATTCTACTTTGATTGCGAAGAGAGACATAATTGAACTTTGGGATGACTGCGAGAACAAGATACTACACCTGTTGATCCTCCCTTTGAGAAAACATTTCCCAATTGGCTACAGCGACGAGAAAAACAAGCTCGAAATAATAGGAAGACTCTCAGTTCTAGAAATCAGTTCTCACAGATGAAGCTCGATGAGAAACGTTTCCATCATAGTAGGTTGTTGCTTAGTAATGTCTTGCCAAAGCTGACTTGGCAATCCTTCCGCACGTCTCTCATAGGCTTGAAATAGTCTTGAATCGGAGTTCAAACCTTCCCGACCCCGCCAAACCAGAACCTACGGTTTCGAGGTTTCCTCCCTTTTGAACTGCCGTTTAGGGTCTGTTCGCGAATCTGGCTGATGTTTGAGCTCTTTTCCCGAGCGGTTTTCCAGACCTTCGGGCCGATGCGAATGCCATAAACTTGCATCATTTCAGTTTTTCTCTCACTTTATTGCATATCACTTTGCGGTATTAGTGAGTGAGGCAATTATGTGATTCTTTATTTTGTGTTTACCGCATATGCTATAACTACGAACGATTGGGAAACGTATATATGGAGCTTTCGAGATATATTGTATTCGTGGTAGATATGACGAATATCGTGAAATTGAGGAAGTCCGGGAATAGTGCGATCCTAACAATTACGAGAGACATACTCACTGAACTTGGTTGGGATCTTGGGGACTTCATAGAAATGACAATTAAGGAGGAAGAGCAGAAAGGAGTAAGATATAGAATTGAAGGAAAACCCTCACCAGAAAAGATTAAACACCTCGAGATTAGAAAAGTCAAATACGTACCAGTCTAAACTCTACAAGTGATAGAATCGACGATCCTTCGGTCATTCTGACTAGGCAGAATCTATTATATGCTGGAAAGGTGCTTTTGAGACTTCAAGATGGGCCAGAAACTGGAGTAAATTCTGAAAAAAGCCTTAGCCTGTGTACTTCAAGGTGTAGCGAAAGATTCGTAGTTCCTCTTGGAACATCAGTAGTTGTTAATACTATAATAGGTGCGGAAAATAAAAGATCGATAATTGATGGAAAGGAATGTAGATGAGCTGGACACAGAAAGAATTACCATCACCTAGCGGTGAGGAGAAAAATGAGCACGACAATACAGTAAGGAACCTTAAAGAGAAACTCGTTTCGAAGGGGTTTAAGATAATGAGTTTGCAAAGACGTGAAGCCGCAATCGCTCACAAAGGCTATCGCGTCACAAAACCCAAGATTCCACATATTGCATTTGGACCAGATATAATTATGAGTGGTACCGATAAACCTGAAGACAGATTTTTCATCGAATACGTTCATACCGAAGAGCGTTTCGTGCACGATCTAAGGGGGATGATGTTATTATCAAGAGTAGTCAAGGCTCGTGGCTTCATTCTAATCATTAATGATAGTATATGCGAGTATTCCAAAGGCATAAGCAAGAAAGCTGGTGATATTCACCCTATGCCTTTGAATATATTCCTTAAGGCTTTAGATAGTAAATCGAAAGAAGAATTCCCAGGATTCTTGATTGGATAACGAAGAGATTTTAGTATTCTCGCCGACCTCATCAAAGACAGCCCAGAAATATAATGGATTCCAGCATTCTTTTTTAACATAATGATCCTCTTTTTCCAGATTAACAAGCATCTCGATGGCTTCGAGGTTTACTTCTTCATGAGAATTCCATGGAAAAACATGATTGACTCCTCTAGTAACCCAGCCGAGCCATCCAAAAAGGGTCGTCGGCTAGCTTGATCTAAGCTGGGAGGGTCTTAATCAGTAGTGTCTCTTATTGGAGAATTATCCAAGTTTCCAGCTCTCGTTTTGATCACAAGTGACCGATCTTCCCCTCTTACCTTATGATAGCGTGGCTGTCACTAGCTTAAGGGTCCACGGAGTATTTCAAACGTCCCATGGGTCAGCTTCTTATAATCTCTAGGAGGCGCCTTTGGACCAGTCAGGACTTCTAGTAGTTTGTCGTAGCTCTCCACCTCAAACAACCAGACAAAGTGATATTTCCTGTTGTCTGGTGCATAACGTCCTTTATACTCAACACCGTCCAATTCAGCACAAGCAGCTGTCAGTTTTTCTTCGGATTTCTTAAGTTCTTCAGCAGTTCCAAACCAGTCGAAATAAAGTAATACTATCACTGATTCTCACCTCCTTTCACCATGCCTCATTTTGATTTTTTCACTTCCCTTATTTCGTTTCGTAACCAAAGCATTCATAATATTTCCCTTGATTACAAGTCGATGACCAGTCTCTACGGATCGTCGGCCAGCTTGACAGTGATTACTTAGTTCTCTTTTGTTGTAATTGCAGAATGAATACCCCATATAAGAATAGCGATAGAGAGGCTCACCAAAACTAGCAAGAGAGTTACCCACTCAATTGGAATCCCGCTTTGATAGATTTGACTAAATGCCCGGCTAAACCATAGAAAAAGTATAGCCACCCCCAAGAATAAACCACTCACGAACCCGTCAACCAAAGATGAAAGTCGTTTGTACTTGATACTCATATTAATACCCAAAAATCAATCGTCTGCGCATTCTAATAAGGCTTACTGCATCCTTTTTCCGCCAATCTTGATCAATATCGTATGATTATTTCTTCTTTTCTTGGAAAGGCATTGGCTGAAACGAAGAATCGGTCGTGATTCAGAAAACGGAGCCTGAAAATTCCTTGTTTTTCAACCTTGGAGGCTCCCACTTTGAGTTAATCTTGATTCCGACTTTCTGGTCCCTCCTTTTTAGATAACCTATCAACCTCACTCTTTATTTGTTTGATGAATCTAAGTCGTTCCTTCTCCTTTCTTACCCATCTATCTCGTTTCATTAGAATTCTGTGATGATCCAAAATGCCCTGAGCTTCCCCCATTCTTTTTGATCCTTGCAGTTGAACTTTTTCGCAATCATTATCCATAAGCCATCTTTTTTCTTCTAACTCTTTTTCAAATAAAAATAGATATCCGGTGTTTTCTTTTTCAAATCTTGGTATCAGATGGAAATGTAGATGAGGCATTTCGCATAGGGATAACACATAGATTTTTTCAACTTTTTTGCCCTCGTGGCTTAGTTTCTTCAAACTTCTTGATACTTTGACGACTTGTTTCATTATATTCATAAAATGCTTTATGTCTTCGTCTATGTCTAAATATGCTATATCGTCAATATGTTGGGGTCTACGTTTCTTTGAGATGACTATCAGATGACCAAAAGCTGCTGGCTCTCTGGGAACCATTACCCATGCCTCATCATTTGTTATGTCAAGTATTCTCCATCTATTTTTGGGCTCGAACTCCGGATCACAGAAGGGACACTTTTTCATCTCACTTTCCAAGCTATCAGTGAAAACCCAGAATTTAGTAATTGTGATCATGAGGTGAAACCGTCTCTGGATACCAAAACGCAATCAGTTTATCGTCCCACGTTTTCTGAGACGGAGATAGTCAAAAAGGCGGAAACCTAGTGAAGGTTCTATGTCCAGTATTGATCTTGACGGTTTCCTAGAACAGAGAGGAAACGGCTACAGAACTTAGCATTGCAGAGGCCACAGAGATAAAAGAGGAATTTTTGAAATCCGCAGGATTACCAATCCTCCCCCACACTTGGGACAAATAAGAACCATAGCATGGGGATAAAAACCTAAAATCTAGCCTGAGATACAGAATGTACTAGGGGTGGTCGGCTAGTTTGGTCTAGGCTCTAAGCCTCGGGCGCTTGGGGACGAGAGTTCAAATCTCCCTCCTTAGAGGCTCTAGAGCTCTAAGACCACTAAAGCCTCTGACGGTGACATAATGGACAGTTCAAAACCCCTATCCTCAGCCCATTTTGTCAGTTTCAGTTTTTCGTCTGTGGTAATGAGAATCCCTGAAAGAAATATGGTCGGCTCAATAACATGACGGTCGTGCTCAAGGTTGGAAGGCAAATCTTTCAGCTGGCTATCACAAAACCTATGCTTGCCACTTGTAGAAAGGAGATATTTCCAGATTCTTATGCTTGCACTATTAATCTTCTTTTTCTTTTCCAGTACCTTACATTTGTCTCGATACCTCTCCGCTAGTTCGTTGGTCAATCCTATCTTGTGACAATTCCGCAAGATCTTAAGAATTAGATGTAGTGAATTGTAATCATCTGTGGAGCCTTGGATATCCTTACATGTGTGAGACTGGATGAACACATTTTCATCTAGGATGAAAATATGTTTCATTCTAATCGGACCTGAGAGTCGATAAGAATTCCTTGAATTCGTCTAGATCAGTTTCGAGAAAGTCAGGAATGCCCTTTTCAAGTCTCCCTCTTTCGTCTACAGTAAGCCTTTCTACTTCGGTTATTCCTTCCTCAGAAAGTCTGAAATGATATATGGCAAGATCTTCAGACTTCAGATTTCCTTTTCCAATTTCTATTAAGAATCTGTAGAGAATATGCTCACTGTGAGTTGTCAGAATCAGATTCTTCCTCTCTTCTCTTGAGATCTCAATCAGAACTTTTGCCAGTTCTGACTGTGCTTTCGGATGTAGATGTGTCTCTGGCTCTTCTATTCCGATCAAAGAAAAAGAAGGAGCCTTTGCTATTTGGGCGAACAAATGAATCAGTTGATTAGTCCCAAATCCTTCATTCACTACATTCACATCGATTTTCCTGGATACGTCAACAGACGCTTGCTTGTCTGGTACGGTTCTGCCTCTTACAGTTATGCCAGTGATCCTGCCAATCCATTTGTTGATCTTTCTTTCAACAGCCTGACCCTCATAGACAACTGTAGAGGAATATTTAATCGCCTGTGTATTCAAGTTTGTGGCATCTATCATATCGCTAGACGAAGCGCTATCAAGAGGGTAATTCGGTGAACTCAGACCTCTAATTGCAGGGACTAAGAAAAAATCATTCAAATCATCTCTCACAACATCTACAAGCTTATCGATGCGGCTAACATCAAAATCTCCAATATTCCCTTCGATCCCACCGTATTGGAAGGGGTAGCCTATACGATCCTGCGGTTGGAACAGCAACGAACCCTGATAGATTGGAATTTTGACCTTCTGGGCAGAGACGCCTCTCTTGTACTCTCCACCTAGGATAGTCTTTCCAGATTCGATTGTGCATGTGGAATTTTTCAACCCGTTGAAGTCAACTGTGAACAAATAGCTGTACACTGTCCTGATAGAGAAAGGTGGGGTTAGAAACTGTTCTCTAGCTCCCTTTATCTCAATCTGTATCTCATTACCCTTTTTTCTCTCATAGACTATGTCCTCGAATCTCCCTAGATTCACTAAGCTGCCGAACGTTCTCAGATAACTCGAAGAAGAATCCATCACTGACTGCTTGAGAATTCCGAGGAGTTGAAGGATACTTGACTTTCCCGAAGAATTCAACCCTATGAGAACAGTGATGGGTCTAACTTTTAGGGATAATTGTTTGAGGCTCTTAAAACCACTGATGTCAATTCTTTCTATCAACCCAAATCACATGATCAGTGTATCATATCTGAACTTATAAGATTAATTGGGATTGAGAAATTAACGAGAGCCTAGAGAGGAGGGGGTAGGCTTCGAGCCTATAGCCATAGGCTAATGCTTCATTGAGTCTTCTTTGGCTTCTCGATTAAGGCTCTTTTCTTTCCTAGGCTTCCATCATTAAAGTGAGGCTCCCTAAGAACAGAATCACCGGATTTCTCTATCTCCCTCGCCTCTTCACATAGCTTCGCCGCGGCTCTCATCATCTCGTGGCCTGTCGCAACGAGCGGGACGTAAGCCATCCAATCTGTGACTTTGAAGCAAGCCTCAACATTGACTCTAGAAACATGCGTCGCGATCTCGTATGCGGCTCGCGTTTTAACCCTCGCGTAAGGATTGGCGAATTCCGCCGCCTCAAGCGCCTTGTCTCCGTCCACAACCATTCTGGGTAGCTCAGGCTTTTCGCCGCGTTTGATAGACTCAATCATTTTGTCTATCTCTGTCGCTACGAGGTTGAACGTTCCAGTTATGGCTAAGACTCTGAGAACGTCGGAGTTGAAGAGAGCTACCTCCGTCGGGTCTAGAAACTCCCTCCTAGCTCCGATCATAGGGTCACCTTCCAGAACTATGTAGCCCAAACCCTTCTCCTCAAGCTCCTTAGCCATCTTCTTAGTCGGCCCATCCGAAATCACGACTGTAGGTATCCCAGCAGTCGCCAGCATCCTTCTAGCCTCAGTAGGCCCAGGTGAAGCCTGAGCCGGACCAACAAAGATCACTAGATCGGGCTTCTGCTGAATCATAAGGTTCGTAACCTCTCTGCACTGTTCAAGCCCAAGTTTGGCGCCGGAACCTACAACTCTTACATCTATGTCAGTTCTCTCAGCCCTCTCGTCCAAAAGAAATTCCAGTAAAGGCAGCGTTCCAATGCATCCTGCCTTCAATATTCCAACCTTGACGGGTTGCGACATCTATCCCTAATCTCCATAAGATACGTTTAACGTTCCGTAAGAATAGAGTACTTAAAAATGTTTTTATACCAAATGAGCATTGAATTCCCAAAAACCCTAGGAGGAAAATCGGGTGATAATCACCGAACAGAAACCCCTCCAAGAAGTCTTAGACATGCTCAAGCCTTTCAAAACGGTCTTTGTAATCGGATGTGGAACATGCTCAACCACATGCCAAACAGGCGGCGAAGACCAAGTCAAAGAAATGGCGCAGAAACTCATGAACGAAGGAAAAACAATAGCCGGAACCGTCGTCGTGGAATCTCCCTGTGACGCGAGGATACTTCGACGGGACACAAGAAAACTGAAGAAAGAGATCGATGACTCGAACGCTATTGCTGCCCTCACCTGCGGCGCCGGAGTCCAAGACATCGTAGAACACATCGGCAAGGCAACAGTTCCATGTCTAAACACGAAGTTCCTAGGTCAAATCGAGAGGATCGGCGAGTTCTACGAGCGGTGCAGAGCCTGCGGCGAATGCATCCTATACGAGACCGGAGGAATCTGCCCAATCGTGAGATGTGCAAAAGGCATGCTAAACGGACCTTGCGGCGGAATGTACGACGGAAAATGCGAAGTCGGAGGCTACCAAAGAGACTGCGCTTGGATCACAATCTACAATCGCCTAAGAGACCTCGGAACGCTGGAACTTTACAGGACGATCAAGTATCCAAGAGACAACTCCAAACTGAACGTTCAACCCCGCGAGATCGTATGGGCAAAGGTAGTGAGCCAATGAGTGAAGCAGCATTCAGCGATCTGATGACCCAACTGAGAGCCAAAAAGTTCACGTTCACCGGAGAACTAGAGCCTGAAAAAACCACCAATCTGACGAAGGTTATTGAAACGACGAACAAGCTAAAAGGGTACGTGGTAGCATGCAACGTAACAGACAACCCTCAGTCATTCGGGTATGTAAGTAGCCTCGCAACCTCCTACATAGTGCAACGGGACACGGGGATGGAAACCATCTACCAGCTCACTTGCAGAGACCGGAATAGGATAGCTCTTATCTCAGATCTACTCGGCGCAGCAGCCCTTGGAATAAGGAACGTACTTGCCTTAACAGGAGACCACACCACATTAGGGGATACGCCTCAAGCCAAACCCGTCTTTGACCTTGACTCCGTTCAGCTCATCCACATGATGCATAGAATGGTACACGAGGGAGCAGATCTAAATGGCAAGAAGATCGAAGACCCACCGAAGTTCCACGTGGGAGGCGGCGCAAACCCGAACGCCAAACCCCTAGAGCCCGAACTAATAAAACTGGAGAAGAAGATTGCAGCTGGCGCCGAGTTTATCCAAACACAGGTTGTCTTCGAGATCGAGACAGCTAAGAGATTTCTCGATGAGACGAAAATATACAACGTACCCATACTGATCGGCATCTTCCCACTCAAATCGTACGGCGTTGCCGAATACTTCGACAAAACTGTGCCAGGGGTCCATGTGCCCAGGGACCTCTTAGAAGCGCTATCAAAGGCAAAAGATATCCAAGACAAAGAAAAGCGAAGAGCAAAGTGCAATGAAATAAACCTTGAATACTTCACGGCCTTCATCAAGGAGATCAAGAAAACGACGCAAGCAGCGGGATGCCATATTATGTCAGTTGGATACGAAGAGATCGTGGCAAACCTCGTTGAAGCAGTGAAATAAGCGGGAAATCTTCAATTGGCTTCTCTGCACGTCAACCGTGACCGGAAAATCCAAAAGCTAAAGGATCGGAGAATCAATTCGGAAAAGTTTATAACCCTCGATGCGTAGCCAATACTACATATGTCGTGGATGCGATCCAACCTATTTTTGACAGTTTTACTAAACAAAAGGTTGTGTCGGTTTTGGACAGAGTAAAAAGTTGTTCGCCCACGTGCAGAAGATTTAAGTGCGGAAAGAACACCCTCCTTTACCGGGGAGACAAAGCCTGGTGCAAGTGGACAGACGAACTCTGTGAAGTGAGAAACTGCAGCTACGCAATGTGCGCAACCAGGCGACTCCTGCCGGGAGGAGTATGCGGAGAAACCGTGAAGAGAAAAACATCGGAGAGACAAATCGAAGAGATCAGCCCAGCGGTGAAGGTGAGAGGAAAAACCTACAGAAAGATAGGCGAGAAAGAACTCTTCTAGGGAGACTATCTAGCGAAGACCCGTTTCACAATCGGCGGCCTGATCTTCTTCAGTACACGGTAGCGGCAGAAGGGGCAACGTATCCCAAGCTCGAGTTCACTAGACTTTACGATAGCCCCACATTTGACGCACTCATAAATGATGACCTGACCTTCGCCCTCAGTCAATGAACCCGCCTCGAAGCATTGGAAAGCTAATTCCTAAATTTAAACATGTTGTTCCCCTTAACGTGGACTTGTCCGTATTTGCCGATCTAAGGTAGACCGCAATGAGCCTCAAAGAGAAACTTAAGGGCAGGATAGAAACTTGGGAACTGGAACTTATTCCAAGATCATACGATGTTGTCGGCGAGATAGCGGTCACCCGTCTTCCCGAAATACTCGAACATAGGAGCAGCCTCATAGCCGGAACAATTATGGAAGTTGATAAACACGTCAAGACCGTTCTACGGCAAGCGGGTCCAGTCTCGGGAGATTTCCGCTTGAGAGATCTAGAATTTGTTTGTGGTGAGAGAAGGACCGAAACTGTCCATAAAGAGTTCGGATGCCTCTTTAAGGTCGATCTGAAAGAATGCTATTTTTCACCCCGCTTGTCTCATGAGCGGATGCGAATTGCTGGGCTAGTTAAACCGGCCGAGGTTGTCGTGAATATGTTCGCCGGAGTGGGCAGCTTCTCCATAATAATGGCTAAACAAGCCAAACCTAGGAAGGTGTACTCGATTGATATTAATCCGGTTGCGATACGTTTCCATAGGGAGAACGTCAAGCTGAACAAAGTAGAGAATGTCGTTGAACCGATTGAAGGCGACGCCAAACGGGTTATTGAAGAAAGGTTGACAGGTGTAGCAGATAGGGTTCTGATGCCTCTGCCTGAGAAGGCTTATGAATATCTCGACTGGGCGAGAGCGGCGTTAAAGTCAGAAGGGGGCTGGATACACTATTACGGTTTTGAGCATGCTGATAAAGATGAGGACCCTCCCGAGAAGGTAAAGGACAAAGTCAGCGAGAAACTGTCAAGTCTCGGCTCCAGATTCGAAATTCCAGCAGCACGAATCGTCAGAGCAGTCGGGCCCAGATGGTATCAGATTGCCCTTGACATTCAATTCCAACATCAAAAACATTTATAACATGAGATTAGTAATAGTTGGAATCAGAGGAGCAAGAGATGAAGAGAAGACTGATGGATATTCTCGCCTGTCCGATCGACAAGTATTATCCTCTCGAACTCCACATCTTTGACGAAAAGGAAGAAATCGTCGAGGGCATGATCATATGCCCAAAGTGTCTGCGATGGTACCCAATCCGAGATGAAATCCCAGAGATGCTTCCAGACGAGCTTAGAGAAGAGAAAGAAGAGATCCCGTTCCTCAAGAAATGGAGGGAGAAGATCCCGGAAAAAATACTGCAAGAAGGAAAACCCTTCAACCTGAAGACCTAATTGTCGCGCATAATGGCCTACTTTTTCAGTTCACTTCCGGTTCTTAAAGCGTTTCAAAAGTGAAGAGTTGTAGGTGTTTTTAGATATGTGAATTGAATAATTGACATCGTCATTTCTTTGTTCCCACGTATGCTTTTCATGTCCTTTAGTTCATGTTTCATAAAATCTTAGGGGAACACTTCTCTAAATGGGCACCTGTAAATTTCCCAATAATACTAGATGAGACTTAAGGTCTTTGGGGAGCCTTGCATACAACTTAGAGTCTGCTGTTATAAGCTTTGCATCCATATTTAGTGATAAAGCTATGTATGCTGAATCGTATACGGCTACAGGGATCTTCCTCGCCAGTTCTATGGCCATCCTCCATTCTTCACGGGTCAAATCAGCAAGGATGAGCATCCTTTCTGAGGCTGAAATAGCATCAACTATGTCGTCTTCAGACAGCTTAGCGATGGGATGTAGAGTCAGTGCATTGGCGACCTCCACGAGGGCGTATCTAGGCGAATACAGGCTTACATCCTTCCGGGTTAATAGATCTTTGAGGTTTTCTGCCTTATCGCTATCTGCCTCTGGGATAAACCACTTGACGATGACCGAGGCGTCTACGATGTAGTCCATCCAGCATCACGCCACTGCCTTATAAGCTCAGCACTATTATACGGTATTCTCCCATATGTGGACAGGAGCTTTTCGAGGATCCTTCCCGCAACAGCACTAGCCTCCTTGACCCTTTCCTCATCCCTCATCTTTCTGCGTCGAATCTCAAGCTCAACGCGTTCACTCAGAGCCTCCCTTACAACTTCACTCCAATTCACGCGTGAGAAAAGGGCCATCCTCCTTTTCAACTCCTCAGGTATTCTCACAGTTATCGTTGCCATGGTCATCACCGTAATAACATGTTATTACAAACTATTTAAATACGCCTAAACTATAGTGAAGAAACGTCGCCAACATTCTTGTTAATATAAAAAGGATGGAGTTTGCGACCGTGTTGAGAGATTCCTTTCGGAATCCGAAGGCGGATACCTTTACAACCTAGAAGACTGATTTTAGACTGAAAAGACTGACTTTGGATTACTTCCTCTTCCTAAAGGTTTTCGCCCCGTCTATCTCAGTGATGTACTCAAAGCCGACTTCGAGTCTACAAGATTCCTCTAAGGCTCTCCCCAACTTCAACCGTGAACTCGTTCGCTTCTGAGTCTGGGAATATCGTTTTCTCAACCGTCACGTAGATCATTGTGTTCTCTTTTTTTGTGACCGAGTAAATCTTTAACGTGGAAGATGTCCCTAGTTTTATCGTATTCCTTCGTCGTCTTCCAGTGACGGAAAGTATGCAGACTCATCTTTAGTAGCCTAGGGTTATCGGAAGAGTAATATCACGTATACAAACCTAACACTGAGATTCCATCTGTTATCAGATCAACGTGAGCTTCGCTGAAAAAAGAGGTTTATTTCATATACTTTTCATAGTGTATGATCTGTGTCAGTGGTTTTCTTCTCTGTCGTACTATCTGGTTTTTTGGTTTTTCTGCTGGATAACCTAGGGTTAGCAGTGAAACTACCCTAAGATTCTCAGGAATACCAAGGGCTTCTTTTACCTTTTCTTCGTCGTAGGCTCCGACCCAACAACTTCCCAAACCCAACTCCCATGACACTAACGCCATATTCTCAACTGCGATAGCCACATCCACAAGGTAACTGTCTAAGGAACCTACATGCCCACAGTTCTCAGGATGAGCGACACACACGACTACTGCTGGAGCTTCGCTCACGAAGCCCGAGGCCAGTTCATTCTTCACGTCTTTTTCACGGACGATCACAAACTCCCATGGCTGTCTATTACCCGCTGACTGCGCCAGTCTAGCTGCCTCGAACACCTGCTTCAGAATATCCTCGGGAATAGATCGATCTTCATATCTCCTTACGCTGCCTCTCTCCCGGATAACGTCCAGAACAGTCAAACCTTCACACCACTTAAGAAATCAAGTAGTATTCCCATTTATAAGATTTCTTTGAGTTCTCTGGGCAGAGATAGACCTGAAACATGTTTCTAGGAACCACTCTTTGCCACATTCCACTCAACACAGATTCGGCGAAACAGAGCCCAATATGAATATGAAAAGACGATTCATGAAAACTAGGCAGGGTCCGGCCTACATCTATAAGCCTAAAACGTAAAAAAGAGAGGGTTTGCGACCATGTTGAAAGACTCTTGGGAATCCGAAAGTGGATAACTTCACAATCTAAAAAATGACCCTTCGGACCATTCTTTTATGAAGACCATTTCCTCTAGTCCTTTGAAATGTTCGTCACCACTGATGACGTTTCCTCCAGCGACTCTCGCTGTGGACAGGACTATGGAGTCCGCAAGTCCCCGGCCTCTTCTCTTCTTCTTCATTTCCAGATCGATCTCGCCCGCCTTAGCTGCAATCTCAAAATCTAAGTCAATTATTTGAGTAGCTACTCTTATGAACTCTAGACGCTTCAATCTTCCCTCCTGAGTCTCATACATTAGTCGCTCTCCCATTAGCAATGCTTGCCTCCTGTGCTGAGAACTCATATAACTCAGAAAGTCTTGGAAGAAGGAACAGCCGGCCGTCCTCAATGGGTAACATTTTGTGATTACGGCTTGGGTTCTCATCTTGTGCTCTACCTTTATATGTGAAGTCAAGAATGCATGCAACGAGAGGATTCGTCATGCCTGCTGTTCGGGAAAGAATCGCGCGAAGTTCTATGGGTATACGAGATTGGGGTTTGAACGCCAAGGTTCTCGTTAGTACAGAGATGCTCAATGTGCCGATGTCTTGGATCTTCTTCTATCGAGCGATCTTCATGAGAAACCTAGGCATTGGCGAGGTTTTCATAGGTTATGCCGTGATGTTGCCCACCCTTCTCCAGATGCTCCTTCCAATGCTTGGCGGATATCTCGCTGATAGATTTGGCAGAAAGCGTGTCTACCTGCTCTTCGACATCGGATGGATCGGTTCGATGGCAGTCTGGTTCATGGCTACAGAGCCTTGGCACATGATTCTAGCTCTACTCCTCCAAGGATTGACTACAACCACGTTCGGCATCTGGCAGATTCTCCTCATAGAGGACACCGAACCACAACATAGAGCGGGCATATACAGCCTCATCCAGTCAAACTACATTTTCCGCGGGCTTCTTACACCAGTGGCGGGAACCCTGATCTTCCTTTACGGCGTCGATCAAGGATGCCGCTACATGTTCCTAGCAACCCTCACAACAATGACAGTTGCCTTCATCATCCGTATGGCATATCTTCGAGAATCCGAGATGGGGAAGACGCTACTATCGCTCGAGAAAGATGAATCAGCAAGACCCAAAGGCTACATCGAAACATCAAGAATGACAATCAAGCACAGGAGATTGTTGGTATTGCTCGTTCTGTCGGTTCTGGGCGACATGACTTTACCGCTGATCACCACCTACCAACCACTGTACTTGAGTGATTCAGCGGCATTGGCGCTCGATGAAAGTGTTATCTCGGTGATTCCTATGGCTTCATCCATTCCAAGTCTGATAGCTCTGTTCCTTCTCATTCCGAGGCTAAAGCAGAACCATATCCGTAAAGCATTAATGGTTGGCTACGTGTGTGGGATACTCAGCTCAATAATCCTCATCGCAGCGCCCAGAGGCGCACTAGTCCTAGCCATATTGTCATCAGTGCTTGACAGCGCCAGAAGCATAGCCATTTTCTCAATTCTAAAAGCTCTCCTTGTCAACACTATTGATGAGATAGACCCCTTTGCAAAGGCGAAAATCATGTCCCTAGTAACCATGTACTCAGCGTTTGCCTCCTGGCCAGCGCCAGTAATTGGAGGATACCTCTACACCGCAAGCCCAGCCTGGCCCTTCATACTAATCATCCTCCTCCTCACAGGAAGCCTGTCCCTAATGTCAAAAGTCTGAACTCCCATAGTGAAAGAACTTCACGCAATCCGAGTCTGAGACGCTGGAAAGACTGCAGTAGATATCGGTGCTTGCTCTTCCTTGGCCAAGGCAATGCTGGATCTTCCCGTAGAGAAACCAGAAGCACTCCGCTAGCAACGCCAAGGTCCAGGGTTCAAATCCCTCGGGTCCGCCATATAAAACCTGCCAAAAGGGATTGTTTTAGGGATCTTTGGAAAGGGCTTCTATTAATTTCCCAAGAGTTTTCCACATCTTTCTATTTTGTCCTAACGTTTAGATTCTTGAATTTTTGAGAAAGATAGAAATAGCGAACGAGAGTCATGACAACTTGCAGGAAGCAGATTAACACACGATGGATTCTTTTTTGAACGTAATCCTGACCACGCTTCTGATAACTCCGATTATCGGAATAACAGTGGAAAGGGCTACTCTCTGAGCTCTCAGAGGCTCCCTTTTCTCGCTGAAAAGTAAGGTTTGCTGACGAAGAGTCCGCATTCGCAGGTTCCCTGACGAGCGATCTCTTCCTTATGAGTTCGGCATGGACAGATGTTTCTCGCATCCTCCTTGGGGATTCCCTTCACCTCTCGGCATGGACAATATGCGTACCCATATTTCACTCTGTTTCTAACGAGCCCTGAGATGATGTTCCTGACCACTACATCGTCAGGATTCAGAAAGAACGAGCTCCGTTCAGCATACTTTGTTACCATTTTCTCAACGGAAGCTCGAACCCGTCTACAAACATCACTTTCGGTTTCCATTAACAGTCACTTCTTCCACATCATGAAGCCTAATTAAGCCTTTGCTTCAACTGGAGAGTGGCCATGTCAGAAGAAGCGGTTAAAGGTGATCTAAGAAGAGAATGGCTACTTTCAAAAGGTTAATTAGCAGTTTCTCGTTTTTCTATAACGGAGGATAAATTATGACAAATCTGAAGATTGGAGACCCTGCACCTGACTTCAAGTTGCCTGGGGTCGACGGCAACACGTACAGCCTAGAAGATTTCAAGGAAAAGAAGATCATCATAGCCATGTTTAGTTGCAACCATTGTCCCACTGTTAAGGCTTACGAGGACAGGTTCGTTGAGCTTCAGAGAGACTACGAGGACAAGGGAGTTGTGCTTGTTGCTGTTAACCCCAACGATGACAAGAAATATCCGGAAGACAGCTTCAAGAACATGAAAGTTCGAGCTAAAGAGAAAGGCTTCAATTTTCCCTATCTGAGAGACGAAACCCAAAGCGTAGCCAGATCGTACGGAGCTGAACGAACACCAGAAGTCTTTGTCTTTGACAAGAAACGGGCGCTTCGTTATCACGGCAGAATTGACGACAACGTTTACGAACCAGACAAGGTACAGCAACATTACTTGAGAGATGCCTTAGATGCCATACTGAAAGGACAGAAAGTTCCGCTACAAGATACGGAACCCGTTGGCTGCACCGTCAAATGGAAGTAGACGACCTCTCCTTTTTTCTTAACTAATCTTAACTAAGGACTCAGAAACCTAAAAGAATGAAACTCCGCCTACCTCAGACAATAGTCATCCTAACGTTTGGATGGACAAAAACTTCCATCTTCCGGTAAACCCTATTATCAGAAGACCTTTCTTGACGTCTTCATGCGGCATACAGTGCGAATGATTGACTAAGGTGAACTGACCAACGAACCATGAAAAAGTGGTAAGGCTTGATCTATGGCAAATAGACGATATCGGCGCGACATTGTTCACAACGGCGGAACTGTGGAATGATCCTCTCGCATTCTATTCGCTTCATTCTAAGCTCATCACAGGTCGGGCCAAGCCGGTTTCTCATTCTGCCCATGGGTATGAGGGGCATAATGTTCATCATCTTGACCCCAGCCTTTTTAATCAGCCTGGCGATTTCTAGCATCTGACCATCATTTATGCCCGGGATAAGTACTGTATTCACTTTGATTGTCAGACCAGCATCCACTGCTTTCCTGATGCCGCTGAACTGTTTCGCAATGAGCAGACCCGCAGCCTCCTTTCCGCGATAGACATTTCCATGATAGCTTACCCAAGAATAGATCTCTTTCCCGATCTGGCTGTCGACAGCATTGATCGTAACGGTTGTAGCCCTGATTCCAGCATTAACGACCTCTGCTAGTTTATCCTCTAGTAGCAAGCCATTTGTGCTCATGCACTTCAGTAGATGAGGATACTCTTTGTGGATCAAGCCAAGGGTATCGAATGTCTGAGCGTTTGCTAGGGGGTCGCCAGGGCCTGCAATTCCTAACACAAAAGGAGAAACAACATCACTCGAACACATGATTGAACGTACGAAGTTAACCGCCTCAGACACCGAGAGTAGCCTCGCCGTCCAGCCTGGATGTTGAATGGCCATTGTTGCACATGTGTTGCGTTCGCAGAAGTTGCATTGGATGTTGCAACGAGGAGCAACGGGCAGATGAACTCTTCCCACGTGATCGTGAGCCATGTCATTAAAGCACGGGTGTTGGATCATGATTTCAATCTGTTGTGTTGTGTCAACCAACTTCATCGCGTTCCTCTTTCAGGTAATGGGGCGTCCTTTCCTCAAGTGCTGTCGGTACATGATTTCCAACTCGGATAGATCCTCCACTGGAGTCGGGATGACTGGAGGATCATTGTTCATTACCTTCTCAGCTAGTTCGCGGAATGCTTTCGCTTCCTCAGAGTTAGGAGAATGCTCAAGGACAGTTTTGCTTTCTACTTCACATAGTTGAATAGCTGGACTGCGAGGAATGACATGGGTGAGATTGCTCCCTAACCTCTGAGCGAAGTCGGAAAGGACCTCTATCTCGAACGATTCGTCTCCGCTACTGTTACATATCACGCCACTCAGTCCTGTCCTTCCATGCTGAGCCAGACGATGAATCCCTTTGGCTATGTTATTTGCGGCGTAGATGCTCATGAAGGTCCCGGAACACAGCAGATAGATTTCTCTGGCGAAGCCTTGGCGAATAGGCTGGGCGAATCCCCCGCACACTACATCGCCGAGGACATCGTAGACTACGACGTCCACTTGGTAAGTTTTGAAGGCGCCTAGATCTTTGAGAATCTGAATTGCTGTTAGTACTCCTCTGCCGGCACAGCCAACGCCCGGCTCTGGCCCGCCCGACTCGACGCAATAGACACCCTTGCTGCCTTCAAAAACGATATCCTCGAGCGAAATAGCGTATTCATCCCGTCCCATCCTCAAGTGTTCCCTGTATGTTTCTAGCACGGTTGGAATTAAGTGGCCGCCCGTTAAAATCCTGGTCGAGTCCCTTTTGGGGTCGCATCCTACTTGCATAACCCGCAGGCCCTTTTCCCGGAAAGCCATGCATAGGTTGGAAGATACTGTGCTCTTTCCGATTCCGCCCTTTCCATATATGGCGATTTGTCTCATCTCACCACCTTGCCTCGTACCTTCTTCGTTTTGATCGATATCTATCCCAGAAATCGTTCTGGATTGACTCAATTAGATTCAAGATACCTGTATAGCCGAAATATTCTCGGTTGATCATTCGGAAACGCTGAATGGGGTTGACAAGTTGAAAGACGTAAGGTATATCCAAACCTTCAACGATGTGCCTCTCAATATTGCTGCCAAAAACGGTCCTCGGTCTAACCTCAGCCATACTTTTCCTCGTTTGATACACATCTGTATTATATATGATTCTGGGGCTAATTTTTAGTTCCTGGAGTTCGTTCTCCAACATTTCCCCAGCAACCTTCCCTGATGACCTGAGACATATTAACTCTGGAATCGTCTCGAGGTCTTCAGTGAGAAAGCGAACAAGAGGAACTCCAACAGTTGCGTCGGCAACAATGGCCGTCGATAAACGAGAGAGGGAATATAGATCAAATCCCTTGCGTCGACACTGTTCCACAACCATCTTCTCTCCCTCAGCTACTAGTTTAGCTGCCACATCTTTGGCGTCAAGCACTTCTCCTAGCTCCATCAGCCACCGTTGTGCATTAGTGAACCCGATCGGAAGGGGTATACCTTTACAAAGTTGTTCGATCTCAAACTCCTTGGATAGAAAGTCAGCTGCTTTTTGACCGGCATCATGGCTCAATACGATGGACTTCTCTGCTGTTGAAACATTCTCGAACTCCTTAAGTGCTGTCCGATGAATAAGCGTGGCAACAACCTTTACACCCATATTTGATAACACATTTTTCACCCAGGCCAAATCAGCCATCCATGTTGGATTGGCATTTGCGTGAGGAGCGATGAGACAAATCGAATTGTCAATCTTCTCTCCCCCGTCGATCACCATCTCTCTAAGCAATACGTCCAAGGCAATGTCGACACCATCGTACTGTGATCCTCGAAAGCCAGCACATTGAATTGGGATTAGTTGAAAGTCAACCTTGGGCTGCATCTCTTCGCAAACTGTAACGATGTCGTCTCCGACAATTTCAGGTCCACAAGCGCTTAGCACGAAGATGATGGGAACTCTAAGCGATTTAGCATCAAGGATAGTTCTAGCCAAGAGGGCTTCGCCACCGTAAACGATCTCGTCTTCACAGAGTTTAGTACATAAGATTTCAGTCTCGGTGTAATCTTCCTCCTGCCATCCAAAAGCGTTTTCAACAAGCTGATAACAGCCCTGAGGAGAATGAGCTAGGACACAACACCCGCTGATGCCTATTACAGTCTGAGCTGCGCCATAAAAGGCGCATCGAAGATACGGGTCTTGACACTTTTCCGCAGTAACAGTCACGAAATCTCGGGCTGTGGTCAAGCAATCATCACCCATACAATATTCGTTGGAACAATTCAGAGCGAGGACGATTAGAATTTTGCATAGCTGATTTTACCAACCTCGCGATGTTTCGAATGCCCTTGTAACCATAGTGCGGATATCCTGTTCTAGTTGTTAGATTCACCACGGGAATGCCGGAGCATCTTCGGGGGTTACCCAGATAGATAGCATTATCATGTTCAGACGCGATCGCTTCCAGTTCCTCTTGCGTCTCCCGCGAAGAGCGAAACGTACCTAAGGAGAACAGCCCTTTGGTAAGGATCACCTCTGGGTTTTGACCTTGCTCTAGCAGGAACTTTATGCTTGGCATTCTTTCCTTAATGGTATACGGGTGAACGTTCACAACGATAGGGTGGGCGCCAAACTCCTCCGCCATTCTTGCAAGAGACAAGGCTCTTATGGGTCCTGGAAATTCCGTTATTTCCACAATGGCAGTTTTGCCATTGAAAATCTGCTTCATATAGTTGATGTCATCCATTACCTGCCTTGTTTCCTCTCGGATTACCTTCTCTGCCTGCTTTTTCAGACCCAAGGGTTCGGCTACTCCCATGATCCACTCCTCTGTGGCGCGCAGTCCATAAGGCTGGCCAGTACGGCTGTAAGGTATGCCGAACCGTTCCTTCATCATCTGGCCTATCTTTTGTCCCCAGTCATAACACCAAGAGGCGTTCAATTCTACCTCTCGCGCTTTGCGAATCTGTTCGACTGTACAACCACCAGCGATGACAGCGTTGATCTTAACCCCTATCGCATGCACTAATCTTTCTATCTCTTCAATATCGTCGACCCATTCCGTATAGGTTGGACCGATCCGTGCGCCAAGAATGTTGATGGTATCTTCCATCTTCTCCTTGGGCGGCTCCATCAAGTCCATAATCGCCCTAAACGCATCTTCGAAGCCGCTGCGAAAATCTCCACCGAAACCTTCACTGCGGATTGCCAAGATTTTGGCTTTGACCGTGCTTTCAGCCCTATGGGCGACGGTTTCAACATCATCCCCAATGATGCCTGAACAGCAACAAGACAGGATGACTATTAGGTCAGGATGGTACTTATTATCCGCCTCCTTCACAGCTTCGATAAGCGTCCCTTCTCCGCCGTACACGATACTCGTCTCGTCCATGGCTGTGCAGGTAGTCGGTTCAAGCGGAACTCCCCTGTATTCGCAACTGCCCATTTTGTAAGCGCTTGCGACAGAGTACGTGCAGCCCTTAGGTCCATGAATTACCGGCACGGTGTGACGAATTCCGTTTATCACCATGAACGCTGTCCAAAACTTGCATGGAGGAGCATGAGAAGCCTGCAACTTTGGGATCATCTCCCCGCTTTCCACCTTCTGGAGGAGCTGCTGCAGATTACCGTGAAAAACAATGTAGTCTTTTCCCATCTTTATCTCTCATCTTATACTACACGCTGCAATGATTATAAATTACTTCCTCCTCCCAAAGGCTGTTTCCGATAACCTCAATTATGAGAATGACGACTTGGAGAAAACGAAATTCAAGAATTTGAACCAAGCCCTCGAGACAGTCGACAAGGTATAGTCCAGACGACCCAGACGGGCGCCATAAGCCTAGGCTATAGGCTCAGACCTAGACCCCCTCCCCTCTCCCTGAGTCGACGATGGCAGCGGTTTGTCCCTTGTCATCCAGATAAGGTCTTTTTGATAATTTGCATCGGACTCTGCAGATCCTAACGTCTTATTGCATCAGCAGAGCCCATTTCGATCGCCAAGGACTTTTTCTCGCCATTGAGGATCATGAGGTTGTGGGAATGGGACATGCAGGCTTCGCGGAGAAAGGCCGTGACCGAGGCAAAGGCCTAATGCATTTGCTCGTAGTTAGGCCAGACATGAGGCGTAAAGGAGCTGGTGGGCAACTCCTGAACTCTTGTGAATCGTTCCTTATGGCAGCGGGCACGATCACAGCAGGTTTAATAGTGAAGATCCCTTTTACAGCCATAGTCCATTTTCTCTGCTTCCTCTCTAGGGATCTTCAGAAGGGATCGGAATCGAAGCCAACGAACCCCTTTGACATTCAACATACGCTTTTTCTTCTCATTTCTATTGTCCAGTAAACGCAAGCCATTTGACATAATCCGGTCCCAGTGAACGCATCTTATTTTCTATAGCTTTCTTCGTCTCTGAGACAGTATTGATGACCAAAGTCGCTTCATCATAGGTGACATTTTGGCTCTTAAACCACAATAGGCTTAGGCATTTCCGCACATAATCTGGTGGGTTTTCTGGGAGCTCCTCCACCTGTTCGAATATGCGCTTGTGGTCTCTAAGGTAGACCCGGTTTACCGGAAACAATATCCTGAGAGCTTCGATCGCATAAAGTTTACTGAAAACGGATTCAATGTCGTAGTTCTTGTTCACATAGTGATACTCTACCGCGCCGCTAAAGACGATCATGTTGTTATGAGTCTGACGGATGCGTTTCAATCTCCTCTCCTCGGGATACACTGCGAGTTCCTCCCTAGCCTTTTGAATGGTTCCCTTTGGGTCATAAATGACAAGAGAGTCTACGACGCTTGACGCATCGAATTCCCAATCGCTTCCCCAGCTGTGATACAGCTGCTCTTCCCAGAGTTTCAAAGGAGCGTAGACGATATCAACATTGCAGCCTAACTCTTGTAGGCTTTCCGCATCAAAATCATCTCCATCCTCAATAACGACCATCATGTCTATATCGGATCTCTCATGTACGTTTCCTCTTGCCACCGAACCTATCACGTAAACAGCAACAACATCTGACCTTTTCTTGAGGACATGTTCACAGGCGCGCCGACTTGCCTCTCTCAGAGTTTCCAACCTACTGGTCAACTTCTCTGAGTTACCGTTCACCATTAGAGGATTCCTCATTTCTTACCTTTCAGATGATTATTTTCTGCCTCTAATAAATCCGGCGTCTACTTTGAACCCAACCTTTTCGTAGCGCGCGAAGTGGTATATTCAAAAAGGTAATTGTTCTCTGCTATATGGCAGATGGTGACGTAATCTTTGTATCAGCAGAAAAGGAACCGCGTTCTTGAGAGGCTTCCTCCTACGTTCAGGGAGCAGTACTTTTCAATCTTCACTGGTCCTGAGCCTTAGACGCTTCATCCAGATCGTATCATACAAGGTGACAGACTAGAACGGCACCGGTCTCCAGCAACTGCTGTCGATGTACTTTTGCCCCTCCTGAATATCTTCCATCCTGCAAGAACGCCATAGCGGCTAGAAAACTGACGGGACCCCAACTACCGGGCGCCGATTCCGTGAAAGTGGACAAAGCGAACTCTGGATTCGTTCAAACCGTCCTGCCAACGCAAAGGATATTTTCCACGCATTGGAAATCTATACTGGTCGAGAGATGTTCTTCGAGAAGAACTAGGCTCAAAATTTGAGGCATCAATATCTCACAAATGCATAAAAGTCTTACTTTCAAAATAGAAAATAAAAAAGCGTTGGAGCTTGGTCAAAGACTTCTTCTGAATCCGAAAGCGGATAACTTTTCAACCTGAAAGATGAGCCCTAGGGCAGAAAGACTAACTGCTTTTCTAAGTGCCCTGGCATTTTGAACCGTATGGGAGAGCAAACGCACAGTGATAAGCATTATTAAAGAATCGGCAATTAGATCCGATACGTGTATATGGTCGATGTTCGTTCTTAAGTATAGGGTGGTTGGAGATGAGTCTATTAGATGAATTACTAGAGTTCATAAGTCAAGGAAGGATAGCGGGTTTGAGCCCGATTGCGGTTATGACTGTTGCGTTTGTCCTAGGGTTGATCGTGGGCTTCTTCATAAAGAAGACTTTGAAGATAGCTATTATCGCAGGACTAATAATAGCCGTAGTCATGTACTTCGGCTTATTCAATCTGGGCCTGGAAGGCTTAAAGGACATCATAACCCGATTCGGCCCCCAAGCACTTCACTATTTCGTAATCCTGTTAGGTATGCTGCCGCTAAGCTTAGGCTTCATAATCGGCTTGGTTGTCGGCTTCCTACTGGGATAAACGAGGGAGAACGTGCAGTCAGAAAAAAGCATCACCTCTTGAAGACAAAAGATCTCAAAAGAGAAACGAAAAGATAGGGTCAGCCAGATTTGGACGCCTCGCCCCCTCAGATTTGATCACCAAGGCAGCTTACCATGCTCCTTGACGTACGCGACAAGTCCGCCATGTGATGGGGATCTGCCAGATTTCTCGTGGGATCGGCTTGATCTTGTACTCGTCCTAACAGCAGAAGTCATTGAAGTACGAGAGAGAAGTAAGGACACCTTCTTTCCTGAACTCTTTGTGTTGTGTCAAGAGATTCTTGTAACTAACCCGTCGAAGTCTGTGTCGAAGCTGATGAGGGTGTCTATCTTGAACTCTTTAATTTGGGTTAGAATTGTGTGATCCGTGAAGCTGAGGCCTTCGTACCTTCCCTCTTTGAATGTTGCCCAGGCCTCTGAGAAGATTCTTTCATCAACCCTCACTGTTCTTACCAGCCAGGGTATTGATTCTTCTCTTGAGCCGAGGATGATCTTGCCCATCTTCACCGCTATATCAAGTCTTCCTGTCCGAATGAGGGCTGTTGTAACCGCCTCATCGAAGACGTAATCCGACGTGTACGGTACTCCGAATTCGCCTTTCCTCACTCTGTCAATGAGTACTGCACTTTGGGCGTGGTTCCTGTCCCTCTTATTAGCGAATCCAATAAAGATATTTGAGTCGATAAAAGTGCTCATTGAGCCTTACCTCCTGCGCCTTGTCTTGGCACCGTAAAGTATCTGATCTACCTCCTCCCAGCTTGTTTCAACCCCCCAGTCCTCTATGAGCAATAATATCTTCTCATATTCTTCGTCGGGTATCCGTATGTCCGTCTTGAATATCCTTTCCATTAATTCGTCACTCTTCGTATAAGCTTCCCTTATCAATGCGGAGAGAATCTCCTGCTGAGTCATCTTCCGCCCAACTTTCAGAGTAACTATGGCTTGAATCTTCTCTAACCTTTCCTTATCTTCCTCATCGATCTTAACAGATGTTGACATGTTGTTTCCCACCGGTACATGACCCTTGGTATAAAAGTATTCTAAATAAACTTTTCTTCTAGAACCACATGTAGCATAAAACATCCCGTAGCGACGACGATGTCGTATCGGCGGGCGAGATTTATCTTCGGGGACCATACCCCTTCTGCCGGCCCCTTCCTTAGTTACAACAAAAAAGAGAGAGTTTGCGCGACTTGCTGAAAGCTTTTCTGCCGAGGTCCGACTGGAGCGGTCGTTTCAATCTTAGAGATGAGGAATAAAAGAGTGGAAAAGCATTAATTCGAGAACCTTTTTCCTGAATTAGCCAAAAAAACTGAAAATAGCCCATAGGGAGTTGCTATCGAAGTGTCTAGTAAGATGACTTCTAAGGAGAGGATGCTTACAGCCTTCAGGAACCAACAGCCAGATATGGTTCCGGTCTCACCCGATATGTCGAATATGATTCCGGCAAAACTTACTGGTAAACCCTTCTGGGACATATACCTGTATGGGGACCCTCCCTTATGGAAAGCTTACATCGAAGCAGTTAAGCACTACAAAATCGATGGATGGCAGTATGGAGGACGTCTAGGTCCATTGATCGACTCAGTCAAGGAGCTGAAACCAGTCAACACAAGCGACAAGAGAAGATTCCGAAATGTCATTATTGGCCAGACAAGTGAAACCATCACTCTTCGCACATATTGTATGACGCCAAAAGGAGAGTTGTGGTCTGAAACCACATTCTTCAGGGATCAACCTCCCTGGACGACGAGGAAATACTTTAAAGACTTTGAAGAAGAATTTGATCACCTACCGTACTTTTATCCAGATCCCTCTAACCTGAGCGGAGAAGCTTACTGCACTATGGTAAATGCCATCGGAGACTTGGGAACGACCGGCTTAGCCGTCGGCCTTCCAGGTTTTCAAGATCTCTTTGGCTCAATAGATGGTGGTCTAGAAGAGATCTGCAGACTCTACATGCAGAAACGTGACCTGTTGGAGGAATACCGTCAGTTGTATTACGAATACATAGTGAGCTACGTGGAGAGAGGCCTTGAGATCCAACCTGAATTCCTCATGATTGGGTGCTCAGGATTGCTTACGCTTCAGTCGCCCAAGATCTTTCGAGATTTAAGCCTTCCAACATTGAAGAAGATTACAAGGATGGCGAAGGAGGCAGATGTACCTTCACATTTGCACTCTTGTGGCAGAGAGAGATACGTTGTGGAAGTAGCCGCAAACGAAACTGATTTGTCCTCTATTGAGCCCCTAGAACCCCCTCCGGGAGGAGATTGCGATCTGACTGAGGTTAAAAGGATCTTTGGTGAGAAGCTTGCCTTGAAGGGGAATATTCAAACTACAAGGTTCCTCATGGCATCACCAAAAGAAGTAGAACAGATCGCTAAGCGGTGCGTCGATGCAGCTGCAGAAGACGGCGGCTACGTCTTATCTACAGGAGATCAAGTTGGCAGAGACACCCCGGAGGAAAACCTGTTCAAGCTGGTTGAGTTTGCTCGGAAGTACGGCAAATACCCGCTAAGAAGAAAGTAAGGGTGAAGGAAGTTCCCCAGGGCTGGATCACCAAGGTAGCTTGCCATACTTTTTCACGTATGCAACAAGTCCCCCATTTGATAGAATCTGCCAAACTTCCTGTGGAATCGGCTTGATCTGGTAGTCCTCGTTCTTTGTGAGATTTCTTATGATGCCTCTGTCAAGATCTAACTGCAAGAGGTCTCTCTCAGAAATCCTTTCTACGTCCTTACATTCCACTACTGGTAATCCAATATTTACTGAGTTCCGATAGAAGATCCGAGCGAATGATCTTGCGATAATGGCGCCTACGCCTACGTGCTTCAAAACTAACGGAGCCTGTTCACGGCTTGAGCCACATCCAAAGTTCTTACCAGCCACGATCAAGTCGCCTTTGACGAATTTTTCTGCAAATTTTGGGTCAACACCTTCCATAGCGTGTTTAGACAACTTATCTAGGTCGGTTATGCTCAGTTTATACTTTCCTGAAATGATGAGGTCTGTGTTAACGTCGTCTCCAAGCTTCCAAGCTCTTCCCTGTATCATTATGCTCATTCTATCTTCAACCTCCTTGGGTCAGTTATCTCTCCGTTTACCGCGGTTGCCGCCGCTGTGGCAGGAGAAACCAGATATATTTCCGCGTCGGTGCTGCCCATTCTTCCTTTGAAATTCCGGTTTGACGTAGATGCACATACTTCTCTTGGGGCTAAAACACCTTGATGGGCTCCAACGCATGGTCCGCAACCTGGGTTACAGACGACACAACCAGAACTGAGAAAAACCTCAATTGAACCCTCTCTTAAGGCTTGAAAATAAACCTTTCTCGATGCTGGAGCGACGATCATGCGAACCCCCTTCTTTACCTTTCTCCCCTTCAAGATCCTTGCGGCTAGACGAAGGTCTTCTACTCGCCCATTTGTGCAGGATCCTAGAAAAACCTGGTCAATCTTGACTCCTTCAACATCACTTATGGGTTTAACGTTGTCCACGTAGTGGGGACAGGATACTTGAGGTTCAAGTTCAGACGCGTCAAACTCGAGCTTGCTAGAGTACTCAGCGTCTTCGTCGCTTCCTAAACTTATTAGCGGATTCAACTTCAGGCTCCTAAAATACTCAGCGGTTTTCGCGTCCGGTTGAACGATGCCCGTTTTCGCACCAATCTCAACAGCCATATTGCAGATTGTCAACCTCCCTTCGACGCTCATATGCTTGATCGTTGAACCTTGAAACTCAATAGCTTGATATGTGGCTCCGTCAGCCCTCACCGTTCCAATAGTCCGGAGAATCACATCTTTAGGAGTAACCATGTACGGAAGCGAACCCTCGAAAGATACCCTCATGGTCTCCGGAACTTTGAACCAGAGTTTGCCAGAAAGGAAAACCGCAGCCATCTCGGTTGAGCCTATGCCAGTTGCAAAGGCTCCCAAAGCCCCATAGGTGCAAGTATGCGAGTCGGCGCCGACAATTAACCCTCCAAGTTGAACGGCACCAGATTCCACCATGAGTTGATGGCAGATGCCTGAACCCACCTCGTAGAAATTGGCAGCATGCTCAGATGCGAACTGTCTCATTGTTTTGTGAACCCGAGAAAAGGCTTCATTTGCGCTGGGAGCCACATGGTCTAATACAAGAAAAACTCGGTTCGGATCCCAAAGCCTTTTGCCACCCATCTCTTGAAAGGCTTCGATCGTTAGAAGTGCTGTTCCATCGTGAGCCATGGCGGCATCAACCTTAGCGATAACGAGTTCCCCGGCGTAAACATCTCTTCCCGAGACTTGACTGAGAATTTTCTCCGATATAGTCTTTCCCATTTGCAAGTCTCAGCTAATAGACCGGATCCTCCTAAAAAGCGTATCTTCAATCCGATCTTGGAACCAATTTGTGTTCCAGAGATGGTCATCTGTTGACGTTATGTCCAGGCTTCTCGATCTAGCGCATCATCCGTAAGCTTTTTATTTTCGATGACCAGAAACAAGCTGTTCTCATGTGGGCTGTTTTGCAGACGGATTGATTCCTACCCCCCCAAAAAAAACTAGATATCGGCTGTAAGTGTCATATTTCCACGCTGGCTAAGTATCGTTGGGAAGTTCCGCTTACTAGTGAGTAGAACAGGGCTTAGCGCCCTTTGGGCTGGGAGGTGAATCACTTCTCCAAAAGAAAGATGTTCTGCCTGATAATCGTAACGTTGATTGTCGTAGCAAGTTCAGGAGCTTACTATCATCTTTCTCATGTTCCTAAGTCAGAAAAAGGAAAGTTACAGCCAGAAAATTCTCCGACTGAAACGTCTCCGTCAATTACGGGTCTGAAATGGGAACCGACAAGGGTGGTAAACAGCAAGGTTTACGACGGGATAGTTTACTTTGTAGGCAGGGGCCATGAACTTTCAGAAGTGCACTTGGTATTTACACCGAAGAATTACACTCATTTCCCCAAAGAAGCATTTCCTCAAGAATCTTCAAGAAGATTCGCTCTGGAGCCATTGGATGGAGCTTTTGATGAAGACATGGAGGAATTCCTTGCAGACATAACGGATATCAAAGGAGGAAGGGAATACGAGATAGAGATCGTCGTCAGAGACAGAGAAGGCGTTGCTACTGCAAATCTAATTACTCCTTATATAAGAGAATTTGAGAATGTTGCCTCTCTGGACGATGTTCTTATCGGGGCATATTATTATCCTTGGTACTCCTCTCACAGGCATTGGCAAGAAGGTTATAGAGGAACGCCTCTTCTGGGGGAATACGATTCTCGAGCTGCTATTGTAATAAGTAAACATATCGATTGGGCTACTGGACATGGAATCGATGCCTTTATTATGAGTTGGTGGGGGCCAAGTTCATTTGAGGATATGACGATAAAGGATTGTTTCTTGAATAATTCACTCATCAATGACACAAAAATTGCAATTCTTTACGAATCGTTGGGACGATTGAAAACACGTGTAGAGAACGGAATAAAGATAGATCTAGATGATCCCTCCAATAGAGAAGTTTTGCTCAGTGACATCAGATATCTAACAGCTACCTATTTTGGCAGCCCACACTATCTCAAAATCAGCAATGCATCCGTAGTGGAATTGTACTTAGCGAGAATATTCAAAGGAAATGTGTGCGAAGTTGTTGGCAATCTACGAGAGCAGACACGTGATGGAGGACACAACATGTACTTAATAGGTGATTTAGTCTACTGGCAGAACCCTTTGGTGTCATTGGAAAGGGAACGAATCGGACTGTATGATGCAATAACCGCCTACAATATGCATACAAATTCCCAAGAGATTTTAGATGATTTTGAAGACAACGTTGCCAGAAAATACAGTAAATGGCTCAGTGTAGCAAAAGATCTAGGAGTAGGCTTCATCCCGTCAGCCATACCAGGCTTTGATGATAGAGCCGTAAGAACTGGAAATATCCCCCTTCCAAAAAGTACAGACAGATTAAGAAAGCAGATGGAGATAGCGAAAACATATATGGACAGCAATCTAAAAATAGTCATCATCACAACATTTAACGAATGGCACGAGTATACCAATGTCGAGGTTAGTGTCGAGGACTCCTATGAATATCTAGAGACAATTGAGCAGTGTAGACAAGTTGATTAAGGCTTCGTGTTAACACTGATCGCCTCTTCTTGGAAATGATAACGATAACTGCCCGAAACGAATCCTTGAGCTAGAGAATTTGGTGTCCACACAGTTCGTTCTTTTCGCTTTCTAAGAAGTGACTTCTTTATGCCACTTATCATGGCTTTAACGCTTGCCATTGCTATGTCTTCACACGTGCAACCTTCAAAGACCTACGCAACGTGGAGAAGATTCTTGATGAAACATGAGAAGATGAGAAAACCGTTGTGAGCGTATAAAAGATACAACAATCGTTACCTATTTGGCAGAGCTTATGCTGAATTCTTTTTCTGTTAGGGTTTTGATTTCTGTAATTCTGCCAAAATCTGGGTCATCACTAATTATGGTTGCCCCTTCGAAATATGCTGTGGCAGCTATGAAGGCGTCAGCTATTGAAACGTCGTGTTTACCTTTGAATTCCCCAGCCTTGACTGCAACATCCTCGTTTATGTTAAGTTTTTTAAGATATAGAGCGTACCTGAGCTCTTCTGTCCTTGTCTTAGCCAAATCTGG
>Ga0315312_1000752_pt1 | contig 31701 bp, 22 predicted proteins | sample TDP7_MG_FD_203629 | JGI IMG/M metagenome (GOLD analysis project Ga0315312, IMG submission 203629) | Freshwater sediment microbial communities from Lake Towuti, South Sulawesi, Indonesia - TDP7 | ecosystem: Environmental > Aquatic > Freshwater > Lake > Sediment | place: Indonesia: South Sulawesi... | reverse complement strand
CCGCGTGCTCTGCGGTAAAAAGCGTTCCCCTCGCACTTATGCCAGAGATTGGAGAAAACTCGGTCGGTATTGTCCAGACGAAAATGGTCAGGCTGGTGGAGCCAGAGCAGCCTTTGGAGCTGGAGTGTGGCAAGAAGTTAGCTCCGATTGACGTTGCCTACGAGACCTACGGCCGGCTGAACGAAGCGGGGGATAACGCTGTGCTGATTTGTCACGCCCTCAGCGGCAATGCTCACGTTGCTGGCTACAATAGTCCTGGCGACAGAAAACCCGGCTGGTGGGACAATATGGTCGGGCCTGGCAAAGGAATCGACACAAATAAATATTTTGTCATCTGTTCTAATTTTCTAGGCGGCTGCAGCGGAACCACCGGCCCGTCTTCAATCAATCCTGCAACCGGAAAGCCCTATGGGCTGAGGTTTCCCATAGTAACCATCGCCGATATGGTTAAGGTCCAAAAGCTGCTGCTGGACAGGCTTGGCATAAAAAAGCTTTTGGCAGTGATTGGCGGCTCCATCGGCGGAATGCAGGTTTTACAGTGGGCAATCCAGTATCCGGATTTTGTTAAAGCTGCAATACCCATTGCCACAACAGCTCATCTGGGCGCCCAATCTATAGCGTTCGATGCGGTGGGGCGAAATGCAATTCTGGCAGATGCGAATTTTGCGGATGGACAATACCTTTGCCGAGAAAAAGGACCAGATAGAGGCCTGGCGATTGCGCGGATGATCGGGCACATAACCTATCTATCCGAACAGAGTATGCGTCAAAAATTCGGGCGGAAATTGCGAAGTGCCAACCAGTACAGCTACGATTTCAACTCGGAGTTCGCTGTCGAGACATATCTGGACTATAAAGGACAAACATTCGTTGAAAGGTTCGACGCCAATAGTTATCTTTACATAAGCAAGGCCGCCGATTATTTTGACCTGCAAAAGGACTATGGCTCGCTAAATAAGGCTTTTACTAATGTGAAATCGAGGTTCCTTATAGTCAGTTTCAGCAGCGACTGGCTTTTTACGCCTGCACAATGCAGGGCAATGGTTGAATCTCTTGCCGCCAACAGAAAGGACGTAAGTTACTGCGAGATTGCATCACCTTACGGCCACGATGCGTTTTTACTGGAGCCGGAAGTGCTGGGCACCTTTCTTTGCTGCTTTTTGCAGGCTACCCACAGGCCAGCGGCAGGGCAGCAGCCCTGTTCATGTTACGCACGCAATATGCGGAAGTTCAGCGAGTTTGAGCAGACGCACAGGCCGCGCGCAGATTACCAACTGATAGAATCTCTCATTGAGCCCAGCAGCACAGTGCTTGATGTCGGCTGCGGCGACGGGGAGCTGCTGGCCAATCTTGTGCGCGACAAGAATATAAAAGGCGAGGGCATCGAACTTGACCAGGAGCTTGTGCTGGATTGTGTTTGTCGGGGGCTTCCGATTATCCAGCAGGATGTTGAGCAGGGCCTGGGATATTACTCTGACAAGAGCTTCGATTATGTTATCCTGTCGCAAACCTTGCAGACGGTGAAAAATCCCGAAAAGGTTTTTAACGAACTTCTGAGAGTAGGCAAAAAGGTGATTGTGAGCTTTCCAAACTTCGCTCATTGGCGCTGCCGGGCACAATTGTTGTTCCGCGGTGCGGCACCGGTAACCCGACAGCTACCTTTCCAGTGGCACCGCTCGCCAAATATACATTGTTTATCACTGAAAGACTTTGACGAGTTTTGCCGGAAGCTGGGCGTAAAAGTAGAAAAGAAAATTCCGTTGAGTAAGACCAGCCTTAGCCCGGTAAGAACCTTACCTAATTTGTTTGCTGAGCAGGTAATATACGTAACGAGCAAGCAGAGGACAGAAGACAGATAACAGAGGACAGAAGACAGATAACAGAGGACAGATATATTTAGCCCCGCGATTTATCGCGGGGGGGTTAGGGGAATATGGAAATGGAGCAACTTGAACGAATAGGCGTATCACTGGATAAGGAGCTTCTTTTGACATTTGATAAGCTTATTGCCAAGCAGGGTTATCAAAGCCGGTCGGAGGCTATTCGGGATTTGATACGTCAGCAGTTAAGCCAGGCGTGCCTGAAAGACCCCAAAGCCAAGGCGGTCGCCGCGGTATTTATGGTTTACGACCATCACGCGACAAAGCTATCGGACAAGCTGATAGACCTACAACATTATGTTACCGCCAAGCGGGGTCCCTCGCATACTTTGCAGGTGATTTCCTCTTTGCACGTTCATCTGGATGAGCACGATTGTCTGGAAGTTGTTGTGCTTCGAGGCCAGGTTAGGGCAATCAATAGGATGGCCGAAAATATATTAAGTCTAAAAGGCGTCAAGCTCGGACGTATTAACCTGCTTTCGCCGGCCCCTGCCACAAGTGGCAGGGCTAATTAGCCCCCGACCCTGGTCGGGGGGCAGTCCCCACGTGGCACGGGCTTCCAGCCCGTGAAATCACGGCCAAGATGGCCGTGCCACGGGGATTGACAATTGAAAATTGAAAATCGTGTGGCATGGGCTTCCAGCCCATGAAATCGCGGCCAGGATGGCCGTGCCACGAATATCTTCAGGATGGTATCGGGCGATTAGCTCAGTCGGCTAGAGCGCACGGATCACACCCGTGAGGTCACAGGTTCGAATCCTGTATCGCCCATTAGTGTCGAATGTTTCCAATAGACGTGTCAGGAGAATGCGAATTGTACGTGGGCTAAGTCACTAAGAAAGCGATTTACTTAGCCCATAGGCGGCATCGATCTCATGACAATAAGATTGCGTGACCCAGTTCACAACTTTATTGAGCTGCGGGCAGATGAAGTGAATCTTCTGGACACACAAGCTCTGCAGAGGCTCCGAGGCAAGCCCTCGAGCCTCGTTTCTCGTGTTTCGAGGCTCGTTACGATACTCGACACCGGTTGACGAGCCTCTCTCTTCGATTCTAAGGTGGTAATATATGAAAAAGTACCAATATGTTATTCGGGCGGCTTTGATTGTTGCATTCCTGCTTTCGTATTCTTCTAACACGATGCGAGCAAACGAGCCGAACTGGCCGCAGTTTCGCGGTCCCGGCGGACTTGGAATCGCACCGGATAATCAGGCATATCCCGCCCAGTTGGATACATCGAAAAACCTTCTCTGGAAGACGGCGGTGCCCGAAGGACACTCGTCGCCCTGCATATGGGCGAATCACATTTTCATTACGGCTCGTTCCGGTAACAAACTTGAAACCATATGTATTGACCGTAAAAGCGGCGCGATCAAATGGCGAAGGTCCGTGGAACCCGAGACGATGGAAAAAATCAACAACATGAACACCCATGCCTCGCCAACACCTGTATGCGACGGAAAACGAGTGTACGTTTACTTTGGCTCGTTCGGCCTTTTGGCTTATGATTTTGGCGGCCGTGAGCAATGGAAGAAACCCCTTCCTGTGCCCCAGATCGAGCACGGCTCCGGAGCATCGCCTGTACTGGCCAACAATATGGTCGTCATCAACTGTGATCAAGCCAAGGATGCGTACCTGCTTGCCGTGGACCGGGACACAGGGCAAACGGTATGGCAACGTGGCCGCCCAGATAAGCGATTCAGCGGTTGGTCTACCCCCGTGTTATGGAAACACGCAGAGCAAGAAGAACTAATTATTCTCGGCAGCCGGCAGTTGATCTCCTATGACCTCAAGGACGGACAGGAACGCTGGCAGCTCGGTGGTTTAGCCACGCGGACAGGTCCCACTCCCGTTTATACAGACGATACACTTTTCGCCGCCGCTACGGTGCCCATAACCGGCGATCCCGTCAATCCCATAGAATTGCCCGATTTCAACGAACTTCTCGAGAGCTACGACCGCGATGGCGATAAGCGACTGACCCAGGAGGAGATCCCCGAAGAGCTTGCAGTGATATACCGCATGGGACCTGTCTGGACAGGTCTCAAAAAGTCCTTCTCACAATTTGACACGGACAAGGACGGTGCGATCAGCGAAGCGGAGTGGAAGCAGGTAACGACAAATATTGCGAAAATTCGTCCTGAGCAGATGGATACACTTGTTGCTATCCGCAGCGGTGCCAAAAGTGATGCGAACGAGTCGCACATAAAGTGGCGCGTGAACGAGGGAGTCGGTCAGGTCGCATCGCCTCTGGTCTTCCGGCAACGGGTATACATGGTCAAGGAGGGTGGTATTGTTACGTGTTTCAATGCAGAAACCGGAGACCGAGTATACAGCGGCAAGCTTGGGCCAAGGGTATACTTCATTGCCTCACCGGTTGCGGCTGACGGCAAAATATACTTCTGTTCACAACCCGGCATGGTAATCGTAGTAAAAGCCGGGGACGAATTCAAGGTCCTGGCACGTAATAGGATCGGAGAGCGCATCTATGCTACTCCTGCTTTGCTCGATGGAAATGTTTATTTGCGCACTGACAAGCATATCTACGCCTTTGGGCAGCCCCGCACCAATTGAATCCTTACGGGTACTACCGGGGCCCGCTAAAGTTTGGTCCTCCACGGGCGGACCCCGCACCAATTGAGGTCACGCTGGGGGTTTGTTGCTAAGCTTCGGATAAGATCCGCGATGGCGGACAATTGGTGCGGGGCGACTTCGGTAAAACGTGCGTCGATCCAGCGCGCAAAACCTCACGGAGTAGCGCTCATGGAATCGATGATCTGACCTCGGAGGGTATCATGGACCACATTTCTTGGGGTCACCTCTATCATTCGAGCCAGTCCGTCACAGGCAGGAGACGTTCTCCGAAAGCAAGGGCGCGACAATCGAGCGACGAGCTTAGATACGAATTTACACGGACTCACACTGTTTTGTAATTATCAATTTTTTTGCCGTGTTAATCTGTGTTAATCCGTATCTTATTCTCGTCGATCGGGCGGGGATCATTCAAGTCTCCAGATGCAGCCCAGGCCGATGCCCCAGGCATCGGAAGTTATCTGGTACTCGGCGTAAAGAGAAGTGTTTCTGAGTATGTCCCACAATGCGCCGCAATAGCCGCCAAATTCTGATTCTTCCGTGACATCGTGCGAGCATATTAAGCGTGCCGCTTCTGTAGCGCCCGGAAACCAACTGCTTTCGACATCGAGGTCGCCTCTGACAAAGAGCCAGAATGGGCCACCGTAAATGCAAAGACCGTCTCTGAGCTGCCAGGTTGGCCCAGTGGCAATTTGGACTTGCCTCCAGTCAAGCTCCATTTTTCCGGATAGGCTTTCAGCAGGGTCCGCTGGATTTTGCCAACTCAGCTTGCTCCGATCAGGGTCTACCCAGGTTATTTGGAACAGCCCGCCCCAGGCCAGGTTGCCTTTCTGGCAAAATGTTGCTCTGGCTCCAAAGCCCCAGGCAAATCCGCTACTGCCGTCGAAGTCGAAATAATGCTCGCAGTCCGGACAAGTAGTGAACTCTATTGGGCCTACTTCATCCTGGGCATCGGCTACACCGAGGCGCACGAATACGTCCACGTTCTCACGGATGCCATAACCCAAACTGCCAAAGAACATATCCGACTTGAGGTCCTTGATTTTGAATTTGCTGATAGAGATAAAGGGATTATCCCACCAAAGGGGATCGTAGACCTCTGTGCAATGACCGCATGTTCCCAGATCTATTTTTTGATGCGCATACTCAAAATCCACGACCCAGCGGCGGTGTCCCACCAAGGCTCTGGCAGGCCCCATCGGACTGCCAGCCAGAGCAGCCGAGCTACATACCCTCAGTACCACCGATATAATCGTTACCAGCGATATCCTCGTTTGCATAGGTTGGCCCTTTCCAGTGCGTTACAGAAAACAGAGAAAAGACTTCTGTCTTCTGGTGGTTTAGCCTATACGTTCTACAGAGCCAAATCAAGCAAAATCTGTATGTTTATGGCACACACTGGCTACATCCGGCATTTTTTCTTGACAAATCCGTCCAAATTGTTTAATTTTAATCTTGTAGATCAGGAGGTGCGGTGAAAAGATTTTCTTGTTTTCTGGCAAGTTTTCGCCCACCAAAAATAAAGTGCATCTGGGTTCCCGCGAAGCGGGGTCCCTTTCTATACCTTGAGTCCAGCAGAAACTCTGGCGAAAAAGCGCGGTTTGCTGTAAAAGCGCTTTTTGGGGAGAATCGAATATGAAGGACCAAATCAGCAAGAACGTCCTTAGGGCCAATGTCTTGGTAGTGGCTCTGGCAGCGGCGATATTGATGACGACCGTGGCGGGGACTACGACCGCAAAGTCATTGTATGTGATAAGCAATCTTCATGGCGATCCAACACCGGTGCAGGCTTATGATATCGCACCGGATGGCACTTTGACTTTTCAGGCTGAATATGGCATACCGCGATTTGTTCTCGGGGCGGTGGGTCTGGCAATCGATGCAGAGAATGAATACCTCTTTGTCACGTATGAAGAGTCGTACATAATCCAGTTGGTAGATGCGCAAACAATGACAGATAAAGGGCGTATCGCCGCCCCAGGCAGCTCTAACCTTGCCGGCATCGTCTACGACCAGCACAAAGAGTTACTATATTGCGTTGACCGGGGTCGAAGTGCCCTGTACGTATATAACTGGGAGCCAAGCGCCGCAAGGCTTACGCGAGTGCCCGATTCACCATTTGAGTTGAAAGATGCTACCGCGTTTGGAATCGCTCTGGACGAAGCCAATGACCTTCTCTATGTGGCCAATAACAGCAACACCATTAACGTCTATAAAACCTCCGACTGGTCTCTGGCTGCGACTATCTCGGTCAGTCGCCGCGTACATAGTATTGCAGTTGATGTCAAAAATAGGCTGGTTTATTGCGGCGGCGGATGGAGCGATAATTTTTATCTGACCCAGTACAATCTGGCTACACATGCGGAAGCAGAAGTCCAGGTGGAACCCGATGGCGGCGTGATGGGATTGGCGGTGGACGCGGCCACCGGTTTAGTGTACCTGACCACCGGCAGAAACAACCTGCCGGACGGCGATAATCTTCGGGTCTACGATACATCACTTAATCAAATCGATTTTGTCGCCGACATTGGGAACCCCACGGGCATAGCTATTCCCGCCAAAGATGTCAGTTATAACCCTCTCAATCTGGCCAAGAGCATTGTTGGAGGTGTCCCCGGCGAAGTTACGCCTGTGACCATAGGCCAGAGGATGACCTATAGGATTTGTTTCGATAATAATGACAACGACTATACTGCCAGCAACGTGTCCGTAGTGGATACTCTGCCAGCCCAGGTGAGCTTTGTAACGGCTGACGGCGATGGAATCTTCGGACGGTATGATGCTCCCACACACACTTATAGATGGCTCTATCCGCCTTTACCGCAGGGAGCGGGTGCGTGTTTAGAGTTAGTGGTGCGGATTAAAGATGACACAGCCCCAGATACTATTATCACCAATTTCGTGACCATTGATAGCGACCAGACACCGCCTACTACCAGGAGCATCGATGCCATTGCCAAAGAGATCAGCTATCAGCCCCTTAATCTGGCCAAGGTCATTGTGGGGGGCGTCGGTCAGGCGATTGAGCCTGTATATCCGGCAGATACCATTACGTATCGTATTTGTTTTGACAATAACGATAACGAATACGCCGTAAGCAATGTGTCCATTGTTGATGTTCTGCCTGCCGAGGTTAGCTTTGTGACAGCCGACGGTGATGGAGGCTTCGGACGGTACGACGCAGTTACGCACACTTATACATGGTCTTATCCACTGCTGTTAGCTGGATCAGGAAGCTGCTGCGAGTTGGTGGTACGGGTCAAACAGGATACCGCTGCCGGTACGATCATCACTAATTCTGCGACCATCGACAGTGACCAAACACCGCCAACCACCAAGAGCGTCGACGCTGTGGTGCAAGCTATCAGCTACAATCCCCTCAATCTTAGCAAGAGTATTGTGGGAGCTGTGGGTGACCAGATTATGCCCGTATTTGTGGGAGACAAGATTAAGTATCGTATTTGTTTCGACAATAACGACAATGACTACACAGTGACCAATGTATCTATTGTGGATATCCTGCCCGCCCAGGCGAGCTTTGTGACGGCTGACGGCAATGGAGTTTCCGGACAGTATGACGCGGTTGCGCACACTTATACATGGTCGTATCCATCTTTAGCGCCGGGAGCAAGTAGCTGTTTGGAGTTAGTGGTTCAGGTCAAACAAGGTACGGCCCCCGGCACGATTATCAGTAATTTTGTGACCATCGACAGTGATCAGACACCCCCAACAGTAAAGAGCGTCCACGCTATTACCAAAGCTATCAGCTACAATCCTCTTAATCTCAGCAAAAGTATTATTGGCGCTGTTGTTAATGGTACTGCCGTTGAGCAGGTTGACTGTGTGAATGCGGGGGACACTATCACATATCGCATTTGCTTCGATAATAACGACAATGATTACGGGGTAACGAATGTATCTGTTGTGGATGTTCTGCCGACGGAGGTGAGCTTCATAACAGCCGACGATGGAGTTTTCGGACATTATGACGCTAATGCCCATACATATACATGGCTTTATCCGGCACTGCTACCCGGACAGAGTACCTGTTTACAGTTAGTCGTGCAGGTGAATCAAGGTACGGCCCAAGGTATAACCATCAGTAATTCTGTGACTATCAGCAGCGATCAAACACCGCCCAGGACAGTGCACGCCGATGTTGTTATATGCATAATACCTCTGGAGGCCCAGTTGTGTGTAATTCCGCGCACAATCAGGGCAGGTGTCCGCGCTTCGAGTAAAATATTGGCCATAGTGGCCCTGCCGGCAGGCATTGCAAAAGCTGATATTGATAATACACCGCTTACGCTGGAGCCGGGCAACACTGAGGCAAGCGCATTAAGTATTCACGACACCGGCAACAGAGTAAAGATTCTTGCCTTCTTTGATAAGGATCGCCTAATCAGTGCGGCGGGCAACTACGGCAAGGTCAAATTGAAAGTTGTTGGCAGACTCAAATCAGGGCGGTCTTTCATCGGCGAGGAGTTCGTTTACATAGTCAGATAGCAAAAGCAAGGTTCAAATATCAAAATTTTGCAAGCACAGTGGCCAAGTCTAACTTTTTGGTTTTCCTGACATTGCTTTATATGCATTCACACTGTAAAGCTGTTCAAGGCCTTCCCGGGTGCATGTTATCTTTGTAGGTAAAGAACCGCCTTATTTGGGCCTATTCGTGTGTTGATGGTTGGGTGAAGATGTGGATTCCCGCTTTTGCGGGAATGACAGAGGGATAGCAGCTACTATTAGCGGGAAAATGGGGCTAAAGGCCCCAAAAATCTACCTACAATCGTGACATGCACCCGGCCTTCCCAAAGTCTGATAATTATTCTTGACTTGCAGCTCCGGAACGTGTATATTCACTTACAGATGTTCAATTGCGTCTTACAGTAAGTAGGAGAATCAATCATGGACAAGTCAAGAGGATTTACCCTAATAGAGCTTTTGGTGGTTATCGCTATTATTGCACTGCTGATGGCGATATTGATGCCGACACTGCAGCGTGTGAAAAAGCAGGCAAGAGACATTATATGTAGACACAACCTGAAGGAGTATGGCCTGGCGGCGCGGATGTACTTAGACGATTATGATGGCTCTTTTCCTTATTCATTCTCCTGGCTCTGCAAAGATTTTGCTTTCGTCGGGTGTGGATGGCACGATAAAAGCAAGAATCTTGTAGATAACCCGGACCGTGCCGGCGAACTCTGGCCCTATCTGAAGAACAAAGATATTCACATGTGCCCGGAATTCTATATTGTTGCCAAAATGATGGGCTGCCCTATGTGTCGTGGTAGGACAATTCCCATCGAACCTCAATATAGTTACGGTATGAATTCCTACCTCAACGGTGATGGATGGAATTATGTGCCCGCAGCATTGCGTACCAACTATGCAAAAGTTCGGAAGGAATCCCAGGTAGTGAATCCGCAGCGTGTGTTTTTCTTCTCTGAGGAGAATACATGGTCTATTCCGGGCCTTAACGCCGCAGGAACCAATGACAACAATTTACGTTCCACACCTAACTGTAACACTGATTCCTTTGCTACCTACCATAGTCCGCCAAGCGGAGACTTGAATAAGGGTTTTGCCAATGCGGTGTTTGTGGACGCGCATGTCGAACGAGTCTCAGCATACCCGCCCGGTAATACCTTTATATTAAGCTGGCCGAGTGGACCACCAATACCGACAGGGTTCTGACCGAGCGTTTTGTCGTTACACATCGCAGAGCAAAACAGCTTCGGTAAGACTCTTTAGCGGGTCGCGGGTCGGAATAAATTCCTGGCCAACATAACCAGTGTAGCCGGTCTTGGCAATCTCTTGCATTATCGGCGTGTAGTTGATCTCCTGGCTATCGTCGATCTCGTTGCGGCCCGGATTGCCAGCGGCGTGGTAATGGCCAATGCAGTCCTTGTACTGGCGGATTCGGGCAATAATGTCACCATCCATTATCTGCCCCGCCCAGCGCTGGGCGGGGTCATCGCAAGGCAAGCAAACAATTTATTCTTGACTTGCCGCTTCGGCAGGGGTATATTTATTTTTTGAGCTTTAATACCTCTGCCAATAAGTAGGAGAATCAACCATGAACAAGCAAAAAGCATTTACCCTAATAGAGCTTTTGGTGGTTATCGCTATCATTGCGCTGCTGATGGCGATATTAATGCCGACACTTCAGCGGGTCAAAAAGCAGGCAAGGGACATTGTGTGTAGACACAACCTGAAAGAGTATGGCCTGGCGGCGCGGTTGTACTTAGACGATTATGAGGGTTCTTTTCCTTATTCATTCTCCTGGCTCTGCAAAGATTTTGCTTTCGTCGGGTGTGGATGGCACGATAAGAGCAAGAATCTTGTAGATAACCCGGACCGTGCCGGCCAACTCTGGCCATACCTGAAGGCTAAAGATATTAACCTGTGTCCGGAATTCTATATTGTTGCCAGAATGATGGGCTGCCCTATGTGTCGTGGTAGGACAATTCCCATCGAACCTCAATATAGTTACTGTATGAATTCCTACCTCAATGGTGATGCATGGGGTGCGGTGCCCGCACAATTTCGTACCAACTATGAGAAAGTTCGCAAGGAATCCCAGGTAGTGAATCCGCAGCGTGTGTTTTTCTTCTCTGAGGAAAATACCTGGGCAATTCCGGGCCTTAGCGGTGCAGGAATCAATGACAACAATTTACGTTCCACACCTCCCTGTAACACTGATTGCTTTGCTACCTACCACATGCCTCCGGCTGGAGACCTGAATAAAGGTTTTGCCAATGCGGTGTTTGTGGACGCGCATGTCGAACGCGTCTCAGCATACCCGGCCGGTAATACTTTTATATTAAGCTGGCCCAGCGGACCACCAATACCGAAGTGGTAGCAAGACAGTTTAAAATCGCGACTCGTGCTTTGTCGCCGCTCAAACGATGGATGTCATTGCGAGCGAAGCGAAGCAATCTCTGCCATTTTATAATGAGATTGCCACGGCCTGCAAGGCAGGCCTCGCAATGACAACTCCTCAAATAGCCAGCGACAGAGCACTATTTCGCTTCCAGCCCGCCAATGGCCAAAAACTAAATCAAAAAGTAAAAATCAAAAATTAAAATTGTGGAAGGCCGGCGAGCCGGCTTGGCTTCCTCAATTTTGCATTTTGAACTTTGATTTTTGCGTTTATATAGAAACGTCATTCGATTCTCAGAACTACGATTGACTTAGCCGGCAGCTTTGCCACAAAACCATTCTCTGTCAGGCTGACATCCTTGAATGTATCCGGCATAACTACGTCAGGCTTGTCAAACGTATTGTGCGAATTTATCTTCTCGGCTGTCAGCACGCTGCCGCTGATACTTTTGGCTCCAGCTCCCTGCACAAGCCCTTCCACTTCTACCGCCGCTGCCGGATGAATATTACAGAGCGAAACGTGGATGACCCCCGACTTATCTTTCGAGGCAGAGACATTTACGCTCGGCAGCGTATCGCCTTCGAATTCATAGTTTCCCGCAGATAAGTCTGTCGGCAGTAAAGTGGCGTCATGATGAACCTTGTAGAGCAAGAAAACGTAGTATGTCGGCGTCAGCAGCATCTTTTCTTCTTGGGTCAAAATCATCGCCTGCAGGACATTGACCGTCTGGGCGATATTTGCCATCTTCACCCTATCGCAATGATTGTTGAAGATATTCAGCGTCAGGCCGGCTACCATAGCATCGCGCAAAGAGTTTTGTTGATACAAAAACCCAGGGTTCGTGCCCGGTTCAACGTTGTGCCACGCGCCCCATTCATCAAAAATTATCGCTACCCGCTTCTGAGGGTCGTACTTATCCATAATCTCCTTGTGTTTGAGCAGAATCTCCTCGATGCGTAGCGCACTTCTGAGCTGCCAGAACCAATCTATCTCAGTGAATTGTGTCGCGGATCGGCTTTTTCTGCCTGAGCCACAGTAATAATGAGGTGATAAGCCCGCCATTTGTCTTGCTGCTTCACGCATCAGAACTTCCGTCCAGTTGTAGTTTGCCCCGGAAGGGCCGCAGGCAATTTTGAAAATTCTGTTACCGCTGAAGTTTCTGACATAAGTCTGATAGCGCCTGTACACGTCGGCGTAATATTCAGGCCGCATGTTTCCGCCGCAGCCCCAGTTTTCGTTGCCGATGCCGAAGTACCTTAATTTCCACGGCTCTTGGCGTCCGTTTTGTCGGCGCAGGTCGGCCATCGGACTGACTCCGTCAAAGGTGATATACTCTATCCAGTCCTGCATCTCTTTGACGGTGCCGCTGCCGACATTGCCGCAGATATAAGGCTCGCATCCTAATTGTTCGCACAGATCGAGAAACTCATGTGTGCCGAAATGGTTGTTTTCGGTTACGCCTCCCCAGTGCGTGTTAATCATAGTGGGACGTTTGTCGCGCGGGCCGATGCCGTCCTTCCAGTGATACTCATCGGCAAAGCATCCGCCGGGCCAGCGCAGCACCGGAATCTGGATCGCCCGCAGAGCCTCAACTACATCCTTGCGAATTCCTCGCGTGTTGGGAATGGGGCTATCTTCGCCCACCCAAAAGCCGCCGTAGATACACCTGCCCAGATGCTCGGAAAAATGCCCGTAGATGTTTCGGCTAATGGTTTCCTTGCCCTGGTCGGCATGGATAACCAGACGAGCGTGTCCTGGCTGCATTTGTGTCGAAGATGCGCCCCCTTGAACGGCAACGCTCGCAACCAACACCGTGATTACCATAAGTGACAGTTTCATAAGCACCTCCTAAAATTGACAATTGAAAATCGAAAATCTTCATTACCTACTGGCTTTCAATGGAATTCCAGTCAGGCGGTTCTATGCCTAAAAGATATCTGACGAAGTAATCCCATCGCCTTCGGTCGAAATAGTCGCCTGCCAAGCCATGGCGTCCATTTGGAACAATAAGCATGTCGAATTCCTTGTTAGCCTTAATCAGGGCATCGGCAAATCTCATAGTTGCACAAAAGTGTACATTATCGTCCATATCCCCGTGCAACAAAAGGAGCTTGCCCTTTAATTTGTTCGCCCGGGTGATGTTGGACTGCTGGATGTAATGCTCGCCGATTGGATAGCCCATCCATAGTTCGACCCACCAGGCCTTATCAAGGCGGTGGTCGTGATTGCCGGATGTAGAGACGGCCACTTTGTAAAACTCAGGATGCCTAAGCAGCGCGCCAGCGGCATCATATCCGCCTGCAGAGCCTCCGTAAACGCCCACGCGTGACAAATCCATGCAGGGATACTTTTCTGCCAGTTGTCGCATCGCGGCGATGTGGTCGTCGAGTCCGCCGTCGCCGAGATTTTTGTATGAATAATCGTGAAAGGCCTTTGATCTCCCGCCCATACCCAATCCGTCCACCATTACCACCAGGAAACCCAGTTCAGCGATGGATTGAGTACCGAAATAGGGTCTGAAGGCTTTGGGCGTGCTGAAACTCTGTGGTCCGCTGTATATGCACTCCACGACTGGATACTTCTTGGATGGGTCAAAGTTCGTCGGGCGAAATAGTACGCCGTAGATATCTGTTTTGCCGTCTCTGGCTTTCCCCTGAAAAGGTTCGGGCCATTTCCAGCCCTCGGCCAGCAGAAGCTCGACGTCGGCTCTTTCCAGCTCGCAGATAAGCTGCCCGTCCGAAGCGCGTCGAAGCTCGATTACCGGGGCAAAATCTACCCTCGAATAGGTGTCTACAATATATCGGCCACAGGGCGAAAATGTTATTGAATGGTCGCCGTGACCGGGAGTCAGTAGTAATAGATCCGTGCCGTCCAGATTGATTTTGTAGAGATGGCGGAGATACGGGTCACGTCCGATTTCACGCCCGGAAGCATAAAAGTAAATTTGCCGGGTCTGCTCATCTACACGCTCGATACCGCGGACAACCCAATCCCCTTTAGTTATCTGATTCTTCAACTGGCCGCTCTTCCAGTCGTACAGATACAGATGGCACCAGCCGTCTCGCTCCGAGGACCAGATAATCTCATTCGGTTCTTCCAGATAGTGAACGTAACTGGTCAGCGGATCGACGCAGGTTTCGCTGCACTCCTCAATGAGTGTTCGAGTTTTGCCGGTAGTGGCATCGGTTTCTCGCAGACGAGCCACTTTGTATCCGCGCTCTCGTTGAATAAAGGTGAAAGACTGGCTATCTTTTCTCCACCGAACCGAAGGAGGATATTCATAATACAGCATGGGCACCGGCTCGGCGTCGACTTTAACGTGCGTGTGTTTTTCCACGTCAAAAATATGGAACTCAGCAGCCGGGACATTGGGTTCACCGGCTAAGGGATAGATGAAAGAGTACAAGGTGGGCCGGATACTTTGGTCCGGCACGGATTTTACCTGGTGAAACCAGCCGGACTTGCGTTGGTCTATTCGACAAGCCATTATCTTTTTTGAATCAGGTGACCAGTCGCCGGATATGCCGGGGTCTATTTGTGCGGGTATGCCCTTTTCGATTGCGGTTATTTCTGTCGGGCCTGGCAGCGAAGAAGCATAGTCGTAAAGCATCTGGCCGTCGTGGCTAAGCTGTATTTCCTGCCCGTCTTCGGTAGATCGCACAAAGAGATTGTAATCCCGCCGAAATGCCTCCCATTTTCCGTCCGGTGAGCGCAAAACAATTCTTTTTTGTCGTCGTCTTTGGTAAGGGCGATTATCACGCTCGTCCTGCGACCGTGCTCCGACCGTGGATTCCGTCTTTTTGCACTCAAAGGTGGCCAGATTGCACGTCCACTGGATGTCGCTGACTCTGAATCGAATAGCCGTGTCTTGCTCTATAAATTCGATGTCATCGAAGGGTAATTTGTCTGCCGTGTAGCTTTGGCCAGTGGCCTGAGAGAGTGCTTCCGCGAGCCTGGCGTGGTCAAATGCCGGCCCGCGTGTGCCTTTTTCTGCGTCTACGAGTATAAATTCCTTGCCCTGCCCGCCGCCCCGACTCGCGTCGGAAGACGCGGGGGCTGGGCGTATTTCGTTGCGATACCAGAAACGAGGCGAATCCCCTATCCAGTGGGCGACCACTGTGGTTTTGAAGGCGAGCTTGCCAAATGTCGAGCGAATTTTTGCTGCCCGCTGATAATCCTGGAGTGTTCCCTGTGGCTTGGCAATACCTGATAGCAGCAATAAAAATACAAAAGCTGCTAAAAATGTACGAAGAGAATTTCTCATCTCAAGTTCCTTTCACGACGAACCACCGATTACACAGATTTCACTGATTGCGGTTTGGGAGTCTGTCTTCATTTTCTGTGTTAATCTGTGAAATCTGTGGTTTCTACTTCTTCAACGGTCTTTGGAATTGGTTTACCCAATATCCGATGCCCATCACTGGTTACTAAAATGTCATCTTCAATCCTAATGCCGCCGAAGTTCTTGTATCTTTCCACTTTATCATAGTTGATAAAGTCGGCACACTTATTCTCGGCTTTCCATCGGTCGATTAGTTCCGGTATGAAATATACGCCCGGCTCTACCGTCATTACAAAACCAGGCTCAAGTGCTCTGGCAAGTCTCAGTGATTTCCAGCCAAATTCGGGACCGCGCTTGATGGTATCCGTGTAGCCAACGTAGTCTTCACCCAGAGCTTCCATATCGTGAACATCAAGCCCTAACATGTGACCGAGTCCGCACTGAAAGAACAACGCGTGTGCCCCCGCCTGAACAGCATCCTGGATATTGCCTTTTAATAGGCCCAGGTCCGCAAGGCCGGATGCAAGGATTGTGCAGGCCAGGCGATGGATTTCTCTAAATTCTACGCCCGGGGCAACCGCCTCAATCGCGTTCTGCTGCGCGGCAAGGACTATGTTATAGATGTCCCTTTGCCGCGGTGTGAATCTGCCGCTAACAGGAATCGTCCTTGTGATATCGCTGGCATAGTGCAGGGGTGATTCGGCGCCGCAGTCGTTTACCACCATGTCACCGGCTTTCATTATGTTGCCGTAATAATGGTTGTGGAGTATCTGGCCGTGAATGGAGAAAATCGTAGGAAAAGCCAGGCGTCCGCCCCGAAATAAAGCAATTCCTTCCATCATACCGGCAACTTCCCTCTCAAGCACGCCGGGTTTTGCCATCCTCATCGCCGTTGTGTGCATTTGATAAGAGATTTCCAGTGCCGCCTCAATTTCCTCGATTTCCTCTTGTGTTTTTGTTGACCTCTGGGCGACGACAGCCTTTATCAGCGCTTTGGAGGGTTCTATCGGTAACAACTCTCTGATCAGCAATATATTGTCTGCTCGGTATTGTGGGAGAAAGTGAATCTTTCTGCCTTGATCGAGCGCCTTTTTCAATGCGAGCGGCAGGTTATCCATCGAGGCAGTATTAGAAATGCCGACGCTCGCGCATTTGTCCTTCAAGGATGGTTGTGGTCCCATCCAGATTATTTGGTCCATCGTTAGGCTGTCGCCGAAGACACAATCCGATCCCTCATCGACATCCATTACGGCGGCCAGGTTGGGAAAATCAAGACCAAAGAAGTAAAGAAAGGAACTATCCTGCCGGAACGGATACGGATTGTCAGGATAATTCATCGGACTTTCCTGGTTGCCCAGAAACAGAATCAGCCCTGAAGAGACTTGTTGCCTTAGGCGTCCTCTCCTCTGCAAATATGTGTCTTTTAAAAACATAAAACGGGTGGACGCTTTAAGTTTTTGACTTTTTTGTAAGCAAACTTACCAGAATAAGAGCGGCTACAGACACGGTAATCGCCGGCAGCACCGCATCCAGGCCCCAGATGTAGCTGGGCAGGGCATTTTTTATAAAGGCCATTTCCGCCCAGGCAAGCGCTGTGGCCGTCCCTGAGATGATTGACACAATGGCCCCTGCTCTGGTGGCTCTTTTCCAGAATAAGGCCGCCACCAAGCAAGGCGTAATTGCAGCACCGTAAATAGTGTAGGCGTAAAGCGCTCGTTCAAAAATGGTGGTGGACTGGGCAAACGCCAGTGACACCAAATAAGCGATTATGCCAAAGATAAGCACCAGTATTCTGCTGGCCAGGATTACCTTTTTCTCCGGCGCCTTCGGGTTGATGTAGTTCAAATAAATGTCACGAATAACACAAGTTGCCGGCACTAACAGGAACGAATCGGCGGTGGAGATGATTATGCCCACCACCGTCACCAGGAAAAGGACGCCCAGGATTGCCGGCATAAGAGTCTTGGCGGCATAAATGAGCACGTATTTGCCCTGGACGGCGTTAGGTATCAGGCTGGAAGAAATCCAGGCCTCTAAAATGATCAGGCTTTCAATCACCGCGACGGCAAATATCATAAATGTCACCGCACTTTTAGCGCCTTTGGCATCCTTGCTGGCAAAGAAACGCTGATACTGATTGGCGTCGCCCATAATCAGCAGAAATACCGGCAGGCAATAATTGACGACCTCGGTGTTTGTGTAGACGCCCCAGAACTTCATGTGATTGGGCCTATTTCCCATCGCGCTAAATGCGGCCTCCATGCCGGCCCAGCCGCCCGCCTTGAGCCACAGAACCGGCAAAGCAGCAAACAAAGAAACAGTGATAATGATGCCTGTCACAATGTCGGTGTAGGCAAGACTAATCAGTCCGGCTGAGATAGTATACGTGACAATAAATACCGCAGCAATAATGGTGGCGGTTTTTGCCGGCAGTAGTGAATGCCCGGCTTGGTCGGTTAATATCACTTCCAGGACTGCTCCGCCGGCATTGAACTGATAGCTGACAATCACCATATAAGCAATCACAAGGGCCGCCACTGCCAGCAGCCGGGCCGCCTGCCCATAACGTGAGCCGATGATCTCAGGCACGGAATAAACCTCATAGTTGCGTGCTCTGGGTGCGATTTGCGTCAGGATAGCCATGCCGACAACGCTGCCGAGCGGCAGGATGAGGGCAGCCAGTCCGGTGTCATACGTTTTCCCAGCGTTGCCCACTATTGAGCCGGTCCCGATCCAGGCAGCCAGCATCGTACAGACCAGGATCCAGGGCGAGAGTGACCTGCCAGCTACCGAAAAATCAGCCTGTGTTTTGACGTGGCGGGACTTGTAAAGCCCAATGCCCGTCAAGGCAAATAAGTAGATGAGTATAGCAACTAAGTAAATCATTTCCTTCTAAAGGCCGCACAAGGTTATCGGGTAATCAGGTTATCAGGTAGCAGGTTATCCGGCAATCAGGATATCAGGGAACAATTCCCTGGTCAGTTGATAACCTGGTATCCTCCTACCCGGTCGCCTGATACCCTGATGTCCTGCTACCTGGTCGCCTGGTCTTCTGATACACTGATCCACTGATTGACGAAATATCTTGAAGTGAGTGGTTCTCCGGTTGCCTGTTTTATCATTTCGTCCCAACGGTAGCGGGCACCCGGCCCAAAAACCTTCGCTCGCAAATATTCCCCATTTTTTTCCTGGCCCACATAGCTGACTCCCTTATCGCAGTTGCGCATCAAAATTTTGTGAACAATATAGTGATGCAGTTGCGAGGCCAGAATTTCGCCGAGCATGTAATTGTGGTAGTAGCATGGGGCGCTGGTAAAGTGCAGCTTCGAAGCCCAGCCAGCATCGAGCGGTCCGGCTGGCCGCCTGACGAGCTGGTATTTCTCCACCAGGTCCCACCACAGCGTGTTGAGGTCCTGGTCGGGATCGGCGTAGAGCTGCTTTTCGAAATAATACATAACCATCGCCCAGCGGGCAAAGAGTATCTGCCCAAATTGCGTATATTTCCAACTGACTTTCTCAAGTTCTTTATACTGCACATCCGTCAGGTCCAGCATCTGGTGCATCCAGGCAGCATTGCGACTGAGCCGGCCAAACAGCACGGCGATGGCCTCTGTTGTAAAGCTGTGAGCAGGCTCGCGGAGCAGCCAGGGTTCACTCCGGTCGTGGTATTTGCTGTAAATTGCGTGCCCCAGCTCATGCAGGATGGTTTCCATCCAGCGTTCGGTGTTCTGCAGATTGCACAGGATTCGAACGTCGCCTCGGCGGTCTATGTCGTGACTGAAGGCGTGCGGATATTTGCCCGCCCGGTCGTAAAGGTCGCTTCGGGCCAGTATATCATCCACCGGCAAACCTACGCCCGCGTAAAATTTCTCTGCCAGTTTCCTAACGTCGTGGTCCTGGTAATACTGGTCTAAATCCAGTTCGTAGACTAAAGGCGTTCTCTGAAAGAATGGGTCATGGTAGTGCCAAGGCATCAGCTCCTCCGGCTTGATACCATAAGCGTCTGCTAAAACCTGATCAAGCTCACTTTTGAAACGGGCGAATGGGCCACTGGTTAACTCGTCAAGCTGCTCAAAGATTCGATCAAGCTCTTGCGGATTTTGCTCGCTGGTGATTATTGAAAACGTATGGTAGTTATCAAAACCCAGTTCTCGGGCGGCTTTATTGCGAAGCATGACCAGTTGGATAAGGTCACTTACAATTGCAACACCCACCTGCTTGCTGGCTCTCCAGGCTAATTCTCTTTTGTGGCAATCCTTTTCTGTCGTCAAAATGGTGTAGATGTCACTCATAGTGACCTCTTTCCCGTCGATGGTGCCGCGAAAGGTGCTGTACCTTTCCTGGATTTTCGTATCCAGATCAACGATTTCTTTCATCAACGTCGGGTCAATCTGGTTTTGCAGATAAGCGTAGTAGAGTTTATCCAATTGACGTGCAAGCCTTGCTTGCCCGATCTGTCCGGATTGTCTGAGTCCCTTAAGGAACGCAAATTCATCTGGATTACTATATACTTGGTGAATCTCCAACTGCAGCTTCTTGAGTCTGTCGTAATCGTCCGATTGGCCGGTTGTCGAAGCATCCCAGTAGGTAAGATTCGCCTGCGTCGACAAGGGCTCAACTTTTGTGACATGAGATTCAATGAAATTCTCCAGGTCCATCTGCCTGGGTTCCCGCCCCTGCTTTCGCAGGGGCAGGCTTGGCCCCGCGCAGGCGGGGCCGGGGGCCCTCGCAGAGGGACTACAGCCGGCAGCCAGAAAGGCCGCAAGAAACGCATTAGCAATAACTAACGTGGTCTTCACAAAAACCTCCAAGAGTATGAGCGTACACCAAGTAGCGTGCAGCGTACAGCGGATAGGAAACTCTACGCTCCGCGCTCTACGCTAAACGCTAGTCAAAATGATTGTTGCTCGGTGCGGGCGATAATTTCATTTTGCAAATCTCTGCCTACATCGACAAAGTAATCGCTATAGCCTGCCACCCTGACGATCAGGTCACGATACTGCTCCGGCTTCTGCTGAGCTTGCCGCAGCGTCTTGGCATCAATAACGTTGAACTGCATGTGATGCCCGTCGAGCCTAAAATAAGACCTAATTAGATGAGCGAGCTTATCAATGCCGTCATCGCCTGCCAGGACCTGTGGATTGAATTTCATATTTAGTAGCGTCCCGCCGGTACGAGCGTGGTCGATCTTGGCGGCGGATTTAATGACGGCGGTAGGGCCGTGTGTGTCGCAGCCCTGACTGGGCGAAATCCCCTCGGAGACCGGCTCGCTGGCCCTTCTGCCGTTGGGTAGCGCGCCTGTTACCGAGCCAAAGTAAATGTGCACCGTCGTGGGCAGCAGATTGACCCGATACCTGCCGCCTTTGGTGTTTGGCCGGCCATTTAGCAGCTCGTAGTAGGCGTCGAACACTTCTTGGGCTATGGCATCAGCGTAGTCATCGTCGTTGCCATACTTTGGTGAGTGCTCCCAAAGTTTATGCCGCAACTGTTCGTGCCCCTGGAAGTCTGCCGCCAGGGCGGTAAGAAGCTCATCCATTCCGACCCCTGCTTGTGGCACGCCCATCTTGGGCGTGTTTTCACGGGCTGGAAGCCCGTGCCACACATGGTATTTGAGCGCAGCCAGTGAGTCGGTAACTGTGCCGATGCCTACGCCCTGGATGTAGGTTGTGTTATATCTTGCGCCGCCATTGTTGTAATCGAGGCCGCGGGCTATGCAGTCGTCTATCAGAATGGACATAAATGGGGCCGGCAGATAACTGGCAAACAGCCGTTCTATGATGTTGTTGCCCTTGATTTTCAGGTCGATGAAATATTTTAACTGCTGCTTGTAGGCGTCCATCAACTGTTGATATGAACGAAAGTTGCGGGCATCGCCTGTTTGTGGTCCGAGTTGCTGGCCCGACTTTGGGTCGACGCCATTATTAAGAGCCAATTCGAGAATTTTAGGCCAGTTCATATAGCCGGTCAGAATGCAGCTTTCTTTGCCGAATGCGCTTGTCTCCACGCAGCCGCTCGCCCCCCCGCTGCGGGCGTCGGTAATGCACACGCCCTCCTGAAGCATCTCTTTGATTATGACGTCGGTGTTGAAAACTGACGGCTGGCCGAAACCTATGCGAATAACCCGGCAGGCCCGCCGCAGGAATCGGTCCGGATTTTTGTTGCTGATTTGGATGCAGGAGCTTGGCTGGGTCAGCCGCATTTCTTCTACTACATCCAAAATCAGATATGAAAGGTCATTGACGGCATCTGAGCCGTCTGCAGGTGTTAGCCCACCTACGTTGATAAGAGCAAAGTCGGTGTATGTGCCGCTTTGTTCTTCGGTTACTCCCACCTTGGGCGGCGCAGGCTGATTATTGAATTTGACCCAGAAACACTGCAAAAGTTCTTTGGCCTGCTCAACCGTCAAAGTTCCCTCTGCCAGTCCCTTTTTGTAGAACGGGTACAGGTGCTGGTCCAGGCGGCCGGGATTAAAAGAGTCCCAGGTATTTAGTTCCGTGATCACGCCCAGGTGCACGAACCAATAATATTGCAGCGCTTCCCAGAAATCGCGTGGCGCGTTGGCCGGCACCCACGAGCACACCTGAGCATTCCGCTGGAGCTCCGTCCGGCGAACAGGATCAGCTTCGTTCTGGGCCAGCTCCAGAGCCTTATCCGCGTAGCGTTTGGCAAACGTAATCAGGGCGTCGGCACAGATTTCCATAGCCTGATATTGCTGGTCCTTCTCGTAGGCGTGCGGGTCGTTCAGATAGTCAAGTTTCTTGCGGTTCTCCGCGATGTCACGCTTAAAGTCCAGCATACCTTTGCGGTAGATTTTGTCGCCCAGAACCGCGTGTCCCGGTGCTCGCTGCTCCATAAATTCGGTAAAAACGCCCGCCTCAAAGGCTCGATGCCATTGCTTATCCATCAGGGCAAAAATCCTCTCCCGCATCGTTTTGCCGGTCCAGAAAGGAATGATTTTCTCCTGGTAAATCTTTCGGACTTCGTCAGTGACAACAAAAGAGGTTTTCTCCCGGCTATTAATTATCCGCAGGTCCTCCAGACTGTGGCAGCATAGTTCTGGGTATGTCGGTGTAGCCTTGGGTGCTGGGCCGCGTTCGCCCACTATCAATTCGCCATCGTTGATGCATATTGTCTTTTTCTCCATTAGATGTTTGAATGCCAGTGCCCGGCAGACGACAGCAGACTCGTGCGCTGGAATGTCACTCTGATAGAATTCAGTTATCAGCTCCGCACGTTCGGTTGAGATATAAGGCTTAGTCTTAACGCTTTGCTCACGAAGTTTCGCCACTCTTTCGTTCATAGCACTACCCATTTATCTTGACTTGCAGACCCAATTCTCGCAAATTTTCTGCGATATTGTTCATAAACTCAGCATCAGGGGTCTCGGCCTGGATAATATCGTAGTCTGTCAGCAATCGAGCCGACTTTCCTTTGCCGCCAGGATTGAACGGCAAGATGTCAACCCGGCGGACGCCGGGCAAAGATGCCACAAATTCGCCCGTCATTGTAATATTTGTCCGGTCGTCGTTAAATCCCGGAATGATCGGAATTCTGATTATTATTTCCTTGCCCGTGCTTGAGAGCCATTCAAGGTTGCGTAGTATCAGACTATTGTCCACGCTGGTAAGACGTTTGTGCGCGTCTTTATCCATGTGCTTTAGATCACAGAGAAACAAATCCGCTTTCCGGGCGACTTTCTCGATGAGTTCAGGCTCAGCATAGCAGGTGGTATCGACGGCTGTATGTATTTCGTTGCTCCGGCATTCTGCCAGCAGCGCCAAAAGGAAATCCGCCTGCATAAGCGGTTCGCCTCCGGAGAATGTCACGCCGCCAGCAGACTGGTCATAAAAAACGATGTCCTTTTTCACTTCGCTTATGACCTGGCTTACGGTTACTTGCCAGCCTATTATTTCTCTGGCGCCCGCCACACAGGCATTCACACATTCGCCGCAAAGTCTACACTTTTCTGCATCGGTGAACGGCCCATTTTCGGTAAGGGTAATAGCCTGATTCGGGCACACCGTCACGCATTGGCCGCATCTGATACAGCGGCTCTTTCGCAAGCCAAGCTCCGGAAGCGGCTTCCAGCTTTCGGGATTATGGCACCACCTGCACCGCAGTGGGCAGCCTTTGAAGAAAACAGTCGTTCGGATGCCCGGGCCATCGTGTATGGCATATCTCTGGATATCAAAGATATATCCTGTCATCTGCTTCATTAACATCTGAACGAGTATATCAAATCTGTGCTCTGTCTGCAATGACCGTCGCCGGCATCTTCGGGTAAGCCTCCCGCAGGCCTAAATTGAGAAAAAACTGAAAAATTTTCGACTTTTTAGCTTTATCAGCAGATAGGGTTTCGACTGAGTCATTTTTTGTTATCGGAGCTAATTCGCACAAACTGCTCAGTGCAGGTGGAGGACCAGCCACGGCGAAACCACAGGCTGGGGCAAGTGAATGAAGATGACAAGATTGCCAATCATGGCAGTGTTTACCTACGCTAAACTGCGCTGCTTTTGGCCAGCTTGCGAGGGACAAATAATAGCTCAAGAAGCGCGTCGGGATATGCCGATTTGTTATTAGACTCGTCTGAAGACAGACAACGGAGGACAGATGTTCTGACCTCTGAGTTCTGTCTTCTGACCACTGACGTTTGAGTGTGTTGCCCCTGTGACGCACAAGGCGAGTATTCCAGACATAACCAGTAAGAAAATAAAGGGATAATCTCGCTGTTGCTGATACAGGGGCTTTTTATTTGGTGGCGCAGGCCCTGCCCCAAGGGGCAGGGCTAATTAGCCCCCGACCTTGGTCGGGGGGGCTATTTGCATACTTTGTGTCACGGCGCACATAAGTTATATTTTATATATGGGGGAATATAAAATTATGAGCCCGAAAAGCAGATGGTGTCAAGTTACACTTTTTCTAGCCATAACTGCAGGGGTTTTCTGTGCGTGTTTTTGCGTTCTGTCAATGGCCAATAATTACTATGTGGCACGCTATAATTTGGATCTTTACACGCAGGATCTGCAGGGCTGGGAAGCCTGTCGCAAAACAGAGCCAAGCTATTATAGGGCCAATGCAGAGGCGATTGGCTCCTGCCTGAAAAATCTGGACGCAGCTCGAGAGAATTTCTGGGTGAATTTGCCAACGGTCCAATTAGTGGGACTATTTGTATTGGCAGGCTTAGGCGGAGCGGCAGGGGGGTACTTATCCGCATGGGCCGTGGTCTGGTTTTGCGTTTCGGCTATTGGTAAATTCATCAGTTGGATGGGCCTTTGCACTCGGCGTAAATATACCGGGCACTTGGAAAGCCAAACCGGCCTTTGTCAGCTTGAACAGCCAGAACCGACACGCTCGAAGGCTAACCTGTCAAAAGCAGGGTTGTCGCAGCAGCGAAATGCCAATAAGGTCAGCTCTGGTGTATCCGACACCAAAGCTGGGCCCGGTTAGTCCTTAGCTTCACTCGACGATGGCGTCACTTTTGCAGCCTGTTGACGGCTCATGTCACCATAGCCTGCCGGCTCGCTCAAACTGGCGTAGGCAGTGCCTCCGTAGGCGCCCATATTGATCCTTCCGCCGTTGGGCTTACGCTCGCCGGAGCAATCAGCAGACGGGTCACCGCCATCAACACAAGGGCTGGTGACATCATCAAGAACCCACACATTATGCTGCGGCCAATACCGGCCTCGCTCCGAACGTAGGTGATAGTCGCCATTGTTCGGGTCAGCAAATAGCGGGTCAAGATTGATATTGCCTTGTCCCTGGCCACTGCTAAGGCAGCTATATCGGGCCTGGCATTGAAACAGGTCGCCGTTAGTATTCTTCCAGAAGATGCAGTTGCTTATATTCGGCTCGCAGCTCCCGTAAGCCCCGATACCGTACTGATTATGTACTATGGTAAGATTACTGATAGTGGGACAGGCACCGGCGATGAAAACTGCCATCCGGCTGTCTGCAATAATGAAATTCTTCAGTACGCTGGCCGAACCTTCGCTGGCGGCAAAGCAGACGGCAAACTCACCCGGAGCCTTTAACGTAGCCGCGGCAGCAGCGCTCCTGATGGTTATTGCTTTTCCCTTAAAACTTATCGAACCGGTGTATGCGCCCGGCCAAACTAAAACCGAGTCGCCATCTTTAGCTGAATCGATAGCTTTTTGGATGGTGGCAAAGGCCCGCTCATGCGTTAGGCCATCATTGCTGTCGTTGCCGTTAAGGCCGTCGACGTGAAAACTCTGGGCCGAGGGCACATTTGCCGACAAAACAGAATCAGTTTGCTTTTCTGCTGCGAAGGTCGGTCGGGCCAGAACCACAACCGTCAGAACCCCGACAAGCTGGAAAATCGCTATCAATCTCATCACCCTTATCTCCTTCCGAATAGTCATACTTTTAGCGGAATACCGATTTTCTATGGGGAAAGGCCTGCCGCAAGAAAGATCAGCCTTTTCCACCACCCTCGGTAAAATTATAGTATTTTCGGTGAAAAATGTCAATAGCGCGTCGCCGCAATGAGGCCAACTCAGGTTATCAGGCGGTGGGTATCAGGATAACAGGATATCAGATGAATTTTTCCTGATCTCCTGGTTTTTTGCATTTTTGCCACAGACGCCGTCCTGAGCCCAGTCGAAGGAGAGCACAGAGAACTCAGAGGATATATTTTATTTTTTTCTCTGTGCAGCTCTGTGTCCTCTGTGGCTTTATTGTACACTTTTGCCAGACCAGAAATTGCCTTTTGCAGACCACGGTTTATAATTTTCAAGAACTGCCCATTTATGCAAGCGTATTAAACAGCAGTGAAAGGAAAAGATTCAGCGTTTTGATTAAGAGACAGCAAATATTTATAACGGGTCGCGTGCAGGGGGTAGGTTTTCGACCTGCTGTGTATCGCCTGGCTTGCTGCCTGGGTCTGGCAGGTAGTGTCTATAACGATACAAAAGGCGTTACAATCGAACTGCAGGGTGAAGAGAAAAAAATAGCTGAATTCCTGACGCGTCTGCAATCTGATGCTGACAGACCTCCTTTGGCGCAGATAAAATCCTGCTGGGCGGTCGATATAGCGGTCATCGAAGGGCAAGACAAATTCACGATCAAACCGAGTGACCCGCAAGGGACCGCTCTCTCGCAGGTGACGGCTGATATTGCTATCTGCCGAGATTGCCTGGCCGAGATGACCGACGAGAACGATTTTCGCTATGGCTATCCGTTTATAAACTGCACCAACTGCGGGCCGAGATACTCAATAGTCAAAACCATTCCATACGACAGGCCAAACACCACTATGTCGGTCTTCAAGATGTGCCGCAAGTGCGCTGCACAATATGAAGATGTTACCGACCGGCGTTTTCATGCTCAGCCGGTAGCCTGCCCTGCTTGTGGCCCAAAAATCTGGCTGACAGACTCCGCAGGCAGAACAATAGAAGCTCGATCCGGCAACGCAATTGTACAAGCAGCCAAGATGCTTCGAGCCGGGAAAATCGTGGCAATCAAGGGCATCGGCGGATTTCATCTTGCCGTCGATGCGCTCAACAATAAAGCAGTGCAAAGGTTGAGACATCGCAAGAGGCGTGATCATAAGCCTTTTGCCATGATGACGGATTCGGTTGATAAAATAAAAGAATATGCAATCGTGAGCGAACTCGCTGAGCAGGTTCTAAAAAGCGCACAGAGTCCCGTTGTTTTGCTGTCGAAAAGGAAAGGTTCAGCAATCGCTCCATCGGTCGCCGAGGGTGTTGATACCTTCGGTTTCATGCTCTGTTATGCTCCGCTGCAGTATCTACTTTTTGCGCAGGGCATAAAAGTCCTAGTAATGACAAGCGGCAATATCGCCGATGAGCCGTTAATCTGCAAAAATGGAAAGGCGTTGGAAAGATTAGGCCCGGTTGCCGATGCCTTTCTAATGCACGACAGGGAAATTTATCGGCAGGTTGACGACTCTGTTATTCATTTCATAGACGGCCAGCCGGTGCCCTTGCGGAGAGCCAGAGGATATGTCCCCAGCCCGATCTTCATGGAAGGAAGTTGCCGGCACGATATATTCGCAGCAGGGTCAGATCTCAAAAACACTTTTTGCTTTGCCAAACAAAATCAGCTTATCTGTAGCGAGCACATCGGCGACCTCGAGGACGCCGAAGTCTACCACCACTACGTCAATTCAATCGGACATCTGCGGGCGCTCTTTGAGGTCGAGCCAAAGGTTGTCGTCTGTGACCTCCATCCAGCGTATTTATCCACGCGATACGCCCAGTCGTTGTCCGGCGTAAAGGTTATTCAGGTTCAGCATCACTGGGCGCACATTGCATCGGTTTTAGTTGAGCATGGTCTTAGCGAGCCAGTCATCGGCATTGTGTGTGACGGCACCGGCTATGGGACCGATGGTGCGATTTGGGGCTGTGAATGTATGATAGCATCACTGGAGAAATTTGAGCGATTTGGACACCTGGCTTACTACGACCTGCCCGGCGCAGATAAGGCGAGCAAAGAGGCTATAAGGCCTTTACTGTCGCTGCTGAAAAAAAGCTGGGGCAAAGATTTTCAATTGCAGAATTTCGATTGGCTTCTTGAGCGAATTAAACTAGAGCCGAATGAAGATACGACATCCGACATACGACATACGAGATACATAATAGAGCAGCTTGACAAGGGCGTTAATTGTGTCCAGACTTCCAGCCTGGGCAGAGTTTTTGACGCGGTTGCCACTATGCTCGGCCTGGGCAGCTACAACCATTTCGATGCCCAGTTGCCGATGGCTCTGGAGGCCATTGCCGCTGCCGATGTTGAGGATTGCTACAACATCGCTGCGTTTTCACCGCCTGGCGAACCATATCAATTTGACCTGTCTGAGGCCATAAGACAGCTTGTCAGCGATGTGCAAAATGGTCTTGATGCGGGCGTAATCTCGGCAAAGTTTCATAACACAATTTCGGAAATTTTGCTTGGCTTCGCCGTTATTTGCAGATCAGAAACGCAGATGAACACCGTTGCGCTTAGTGGCGGCGTGTTCTGCAATCGTTATTTGACTAATCGTTTAGTAAAGCAGTTGAAACAGAATGGTTTTTCCGTATTATTTAACCGCGAGGTTCCTGCCAACGATGGCGGCCTCTCGCTCGGCCAGGCAGCAATAGCTGCCGCTGTGATGAATCGCAAGTCTTGAGAAAAGATACGAGCGATGTGTTTAGCAATACCAGCAAGGATAGTAGAGTTAGACAAAGATACGGCAGTTGTTGATGCGATGGGTAATCGCTTCAAGGCAAAAACCACGCTGCTGCCGGAAGCTAAGCTCGGCGATTTAGTGCTGGTGCACGCTGGTTTTGCCATCTCGCTTGTTGACGAGGAAGAGGCGAAAAAAACCTGGGAGCTGATCGCCGAAATTAACCAGTTTCTGGAAACGCCAAACACGGTCTCAGGATAGAAAAATGTGAGACGAAACGCACATGGAGATCAGGATATCAGGAAATCAGGAGGTAGGATATCAGCAGACCAAGAAATCAGCAGGTACTATCCGACGTGTAGTCGGACTAACCTGGTATCCTGATAACCTGATAGCCATCACCTGATAGCCTGATACTCGGATAACCTGAATCGCCAGATGCAAAAAGTATGCTTGAGCGGATTTATAAGGCACAACGCTCCATAGACACCGCCTGCGAGCGGCTGGGGCGGCAAATCAACATAATGGAGGTCTGCGGCACCCACACCGTTGCTATTTTCCGCAACGGCATAAAATCGATCTTGCCGAAGAAAATAAAACTGCTCTCCGGGCCTGGCTGTCCGGTTTGTGTCACCGACCAAAGCTACATCGATTCTGTCTTGAAACTGGCTGACTGTGACGATTGTTTGATCGCTACTTACGGTGATATGGTTCGTGTGCCGGGCAAAGGCGGGTCGCTTGAAACCAAGCGCACAACAGCGAATGTCAAGGTCGTCCTAAGCAGCGAAGATGCGCTGCAATTGGCTAAAGATAATCCCAAAAAAAATGTGGTGTTCGTGGCGGTAGGCTTTGAAACCACTGCCCCGGCCACCGCGGTGGTGGTAAAAGAAGCAGCCGAGCAAGGCATTAACAATTTCTTTGTGCTGAGCGGGCACAAATTGGTTGTACCTGCAATGCGGGCATTATTGAGCCGGATAAACCACAATATTGACGGCTTTCTTTGCCCAGGACACGTCAGCGCGATTATCGGCTACAGTGCTTTTGCTGAGATTGTGCAAGATTTCGCCCGGCCATGTGTGGTAGCAGGCTTTGAGCCGGTGCAAATCCTCGAAGGACTGGCTGAGATTTGTCGGCAAATCTCAGTCGGCAAAGCCGAACTAAAATCGGTCTACTCGGCGGTCGTTACTGAAAAGGGAAATGTCTCTGCGCAAAAGATGATTGCTGAGTTTTTTGAACCGGCGGACGGCTACTGGCGAGGCCTGGGAAAGATTAAAAAAAGCACGCTCAAACTAAAAGATAAATACAGCCGCTTCGACGCGTTTAAGCAATTCGGCATAACCGAGACGCCGGGCGGAGACACAAACGGCTGCCGATGCGGCGAGGTCTTGTGCGGACTTATAGAGCCGCCACAATGCGCCCTTTTTGAAAGAAGTTGTACGCCGCAGACGCCAGTCGGCCCGTGCATGGTTAGCTCCGAAGGGGCATGTGCAGCCTGGTTTAAGTATGGGCGACAGAGACTGAACGATGACAATGGCTAAACACGATACAATTCTGCTGGCGCACGGTGGCGGCGGGCAATTGATGGATGAACTAATCCGGCACCACATCCTTCCAAAACTGAAAAATGATATTCTGGCTGAGCTCGGCGACTCGGCAAAGCTAAAACTTGCTTCAAACTCGATCTGTTTCACAACCGATAGCTATGTCGTCAAGCCTTTGTTCTTCAACGGCGGTGATATTGGAAAACTTGCTGTTTGTGGGACTATCAACGACCTTGCAGTTGCTGGTTCCAAACCGGTTGCTTTATCGCTGTCACTGGTCATTGAAGAGGGCTTTAAATTTGACTTGCTTGAAAAGATTTTAGACAGTATCAGCCAGGCTGCCCGCGAAAATAACGTGGATATTGTTACCGGTGACATCAAGACAGTTGAAGTTGGTGCGGCTGACCAAATTTTTATAAATACCGCAGGAATCGGGATAAGATTGCCTGGCGTGGATTTGGGGTTCGGCAAAATTGCGGTCGGCGATAAGATAATAGTAAATGGTACTATCGGCGACCACGGAATGACTATTATCTGCCAACGAGAAGACATTAAATTTCGATCGAATTTGAAAAGCGACTGCGCCGGTCTTTCTGAGTTGACATGCTGCTTGCTGGAAAATACCAGCGGCATAAAATTTATGCGAGACCCAACGCGCGGCGGCTTAGCGGCAACGCTTAATGAGGTCTCAAGAGCAACCGGCCTGAGTATCGAAATTTGCGAAGCGGATATTCCGGTCTCGCCAGCGGTGCAAGCTGCAGCCGATATGCTCGGCTTTGACCTGCTCAATATCGCAAACGAAGGAAAATTCGTGGCGATTGTCTCGCCGGAGTCAGCCGATGCCTGCATGACTATTTGCAGAAATCATCCGTTGGGCAAAAAGGCCGGTATTATCGGCCAGGTAGTGAAAACACGCGATGTGCCTCTCGTAGAGCTAATAACCAAAATAGGCGGACGGAGAGTCGTCCAGATGCCCTACGGACGAGAGCTTCCGAGGATATGCTGATGCACGAAACGGTGCTTGCAGAAAACCTGCTGTCCTCCATATTGGAAGAAGCAAAAAAACAGAATGCAAAACCTGTCAGCGCCAAAATTAGCTGTGGTATGTTAATCGCGGTCAATGATGAAATACTTTGTTTTGCCTTTGACGCTGCAGCCAAAGGTACGCCCTGCGAAGGCATGAGATTGGAAATAGAACATAAGGCAAAACCAGATGCGCCGCTGCTGCTGGAAGAGATAGAATTTGAGACGGATTAATACTACAGCGCAATGTAATATCGAAAAGTTGTCTTTTCTTTGGTAAAATCCTAAACACGAAATCCGAAATTCGAAACAATATCGAATTTTCAAAATACGAATTCTCAAAACAAAAACCTTGATGC
>Ga0315312_1000751_pt1 | contig 31705 bp, 38 predicted proteins | sample TDP7_MG_FD_203629 | JGI IMG/M metagenome (GOLD analysis project Ga0315312, IMG submission 203629) | Freshwater sediment microbial communities from Lake Towuti, South Sulawesi, Indonesia - TDP7 | ecosystem: Environmental > Aquatic > Freshwater > Lake > Sediment | place: Indonesia: South Sulawesi... | reverse complement strand
CGCACTTCACACTTCTATCGGGATCTAAGCCTTTGATCGAGTAGCCCCATCGAGGCATCTTTTCCACCGTTCATTGAATGCTATGTTGCTAGTTACAAAACACTAGTGAATAAAAAGGGTTTTGATCTGCTGTTTATCTTATTAAATGGGATGTGATTAAATCATTTTTAGAGTCTGGTTGTGTAGGTGATTTGACCCAGCTGTTTCAGGTTGGTCTTGTGGATGATTGGCTTTCCAGTTATGATCCTGGTAGCCGCAGGACGTTGCGTAGTATTGTGAGGGGTTTTCTGGGTTATGCAGGGGTGCCGCTTGCCGATTTGATTGAGCGTCAGAAGTTTGCGAGGGGCGATGATGCGTATGAGGTTTTGAAGGTTGTGGAGAGTTTTGTTGCTCAGCTTCAGGGTAGGCGTAGCTACAAGCGGACCGTCTATAGCGTTTTGGGGCAGCTTTTCGCTTATCATCATGCGCCTTTGCCTAGGGATCCGAGGTTTCAGAGGAGCTTCCATATGCAAGGCGTCCAGCCTCCTACCTCCGCGAAGCTGACGATTGATGATGTGAAGCAGATCATTATGGCTGCTAAGCCTCGTGACCGCTGCATGATCCTCGTCAAATGGCATGGGTTGATGGGTGTCCGAGAGCTTGAATACGTGAATCTCCACGGCTGGCCTCAGATAAAGCAGCAGCTGGACGCCGGCGCAGACATCATCCACTTGGATCTTCCGCCTCGCAAGCGAAGTGAATATCCCTTCTACACGCTGATCGGCGGAGACGCGATCAAGTACGGTTTAAAGCCCTACCTGGAGAAGTATGGGGAGCCGCCTAGCAAGAATGGACCGATCTGGCTGACTGAGAAAGGGATCCCAGTCTCACGAAAGTGCATGCAGAATATTTGGCGGAGCTTAACGAATAGGCTGGAGCTCACGCCGCGCAAACATAACAATAGAGGCACAAGGTACGGCTACCACTCGCATGAGACCCGGGATCTAGCATCAAGCGTCTGGACCGTAAGCGGCGCCAACGAGAAGGTCTGCGAATTCCTGATGGGCCACTTGAAGCAGATAGACTCGAACCTCTACAAGAAGTTCTGGAAGACACACCCACAATTCGTAGTCGACGAATACAGGAAAGCTCTACCTTATCTGAACCTGATCTCAGGTGAAACCGGCAGCAAGAATCAGCAGGACGAGATACGGACACTCAAAGAGAAGGTTGCCATAATGGAGAGAGCCTTCGCAAAGCTCAATCTGCTCAATGGAGAAGTAGAGCAAGTCAGAAGGAGGCTTGATTCTTGAGCCTACCCAAACTTGAGGATTTCTGCGAGAACTGCCGGCCGAAGGTGAAAGCTCTACTACAGGAGATTCAAGATCGCTTAGAAGCAGCGCTCAAAGAGATTCACCGACCGATTGAAGAGACGCGGAAAACAGGAAGCGGATAGAATATAGCTTACGCTGAAGGCGTGGAAATGCTAGAAAGAAGAGAAGGAAGATGATTGAGAAGACCTGTCCTAGTTGTGGCGGAAAGCTTCAGTGGCTTGAGGAGACGAAGGCTTGGTACTGTTTGTCTTGCGATAAAAAGTTTGCCCCCTCAACTGATGATCCATCCAAGCTCGAAGAAGTCTTTGAGAAGTATCCCATTCGCAATTTAAGACCCGACCAGGAAGAGAAGCTGGTTAAGCAATACGAGATCCTCTATATCGACGGCTTGAAGGACATGTGGGGAAGCAGCGGGACCCTCTCCATACTACCCGATTCCATTCTGATGTTCTTAGATCATTATCGATTCGAGCAGGCCATTCCCTACAATGCCATCGAAGTCTTGAATGTTCTACAGGAAAGAGATATCACAGCATTACGGACCTTTCTACTAGGACCCGTCTTAGCTGCAGCGTTCAAGAAGAAAAGTCGAATCATCACGATAGGTTTCCGAGACGAAGTCGGCCTCCTACAGTTACCCTCATTCAAGACAACCTCCGACCTCGCCATCGAAGACTGCTACAAATCCATTATGACTCTGCTTAAACTATTTAGACAGCGTAGAACCTAGCTTCCGCTCAACGCGTTAAATGAATAAAAATTCCGCTAACTAATTTCTGATATTCCGATAAATAATTGGATGTTCTTGCATGGAAAGGTTTATATCCAGTTCTGTCCGGAATTCTCGTGGCCTCGATCAAAAGAGATGAGATCAGGTCGGTGAATGGGGCGGTACTTTAGACGGATAGAAGAGTTCTTTTGCGGAGAACTGAGCCCGGGTTCGAGCCCCGGCCGCCCCTCACCTTTGTTATCTTCTGGACCTCTCTCCTCTGCAGTTACGCTCACTTTCCGTAATCACGGTATCTTTCTGGATTTGCGGTCACTTTCCGTAATTACGGTATTTTTACCGCAACTATAACAGCAACAGCGTATTATATAACCATAACGCTACTGGTTACCGCTGATGGCTACCACTGACGGTGGTTATTGAGGAATATTAAGATTTCAGCCAAGGCTTCACCAGTTCTTTTCGACGTGAAGGACTCCGTCAACAGGCGGATAGATCCCGAATCTGATCTCGTTGCCTAACGTCCAAGCCAACCCGAGAGCGTTGGATCTCGGAGATCTGTGCTCGCATGAAATACAATCGGGGTGGCTTGACTCGCTGAAGGCTGTGAGCTTGTTCGACCAATTTGAACCTTTATCAACGGAGATCTTGCAGTAGATATTATTGTCAGGTGAAGGGCGAGTCCAGAAGATATAGATCACATCGTTAGCATCTACTCCAATGGCGCACTTCTCGACATCGTCATCTATTTGAGTAGTTGAACCCCAACTGTTGGAAGAGTAGGTGTATTTCTTATATTGAAGGTAGCCTGAAGTGTCCTCATAGATTGCATGGGCGTTTCCGTCGCCGTCTTCGGTTAAGCCTAATCTACCGAGCAAATGATAGTTTTGTGTCTTTGAGGCAAAGTTATTTCGAGCTCCACAGGAATTCTGCTTATGTCTATACCAGCTGATGTAGGTGTCATCGTATCCGCTGCAGATGAGGAGAACATAGTTGTCGGGCAGCCTTGCGTATTGAGCTGTTACCTCGTAGCTGCTCGCGAATTCTGAGCAGTAGGAGCTGAAGATGTTAGGGAGGCTATTTCCCTTATTGCTTTGGTGACTGTAGTATTCCTCGAACCAGTAGTAGCCGTCAGTTGACTTAATGACGACGGCAGTCCTCGGGTTGGTCCTTGCCAAGCTTGTTGGAGAGCTCCAAGAGATTGAGTCGCCTGAGATCGTTCCGGTTCGAGCTCGGAGATAGTTTCCATGAGCATAGCCGAGAAGGATCTCCGTTGAGGCCGGGTAGGAATACGCGTCCAGACCATAGACGACTAGGTTTTCAGTAAAAGCTATCTTCTCAATTTTCTTTAAGACTCCGAACTTGTCGATTGTGGCGTAGAAAACGTCTTGGCGATCTCCTCCGAAAATAGCGTGTTTGTAAACAATCCAGTAGTATGTTCCATTGAAAATTACGGTTCTGTTATGAGAGTTTGGCAGAGCTCCATAGGCGTCTATCGTGATAGGGGGAACCAGCTGCCCGAATATCTGCCTCGGTCTTATCAGCGTCAGCTCACCTTGTAGGTTACTCTGAGATAGGTATTCGACTTCACTTTAGCCTCCGCCGACGTCGCCGTTCCCCTCTTCACCAAGCAACGGATCGTGAAAGGAGTCGACGTCGTAAGTCCGGTTATCTTGTGGATGATTCCGCTTCTCGCTTTGTCGCCATAGGAAGTCGCCTCGGTCGAAACCTCATCGGTTATGTCAACCCAACTCCCTGGACTCGAGTGGGATCCCGAGGCGATCTGCCACTTGACGAGGCCTGTTCCAGAGCCTGTGACCTTCATCGCCCAAACCAGATGGGCGAAGATCGACTTTATAGTCCCGCTGGGCATATCGAAGTCGAACCATGCAACCTCAGTATAGTTTCCAGCGTTCTCGGAGACTTCGCTTGTATATGTGAGGTCTGGATCTTCGTCTAGGACAGTTGTTCCAGCCCAAGGATAGCAGAGACAGTTCTGCCAGCCTGCAGCGCCTCCTCCTCCAGTTGGCTTATCCTCATAGACGAGAGTTTGGCTCGCGGACTTGTAGACTAGAATCCTGTTATCTCCAATCGCGGCGTCGTCAACTGTCTTGCCTTTGATCTTCTGAGCGTTATGGTCTAGGTTTGTTATGTCAGCTTCGAGGTGAGTGTGTCCGACTGGACTGTAATCCGGATCGTGATACTGGTTGTCGTGAACGATTAATCCTCCTGTTGAAGCGATAATAAGAGCATTGAGAGCAGCGTCTCTCGTAATAACAATATTGTCGCCTTCTTTCAGTTTGACATCTCCGGTAAGCGTTTCAGCCTCTCCGTATTCTCCGAGGCTGCTGACTCCAGCTGCTGTTGAGATCTTCGCTAAAACTTGGTCGATTGTCAATCCTCCAAGTCTCTCCGCATTCAAGTTTCTGATGACGGCGGAGGAATCGACTATAAGCGGAGGTTGAAGTGGAGTCCGAATAACAATAGGCTTCGAGGTCGCTATTTGAATCTCTCTAAGCAGATAGCTGATTCGACTGTCGATCAGCCTTAAAGTTTCCTCGTAGACTTCCTTCTTCATTGAGTCGGCTGGCCTCCTTGCTGCTCAGCTTCATCCTGAGACATCCGAGTGATCCATTCACGCCATTTCGCAACCGTGGTCTTGTATGCGTCTGCAAAGACATTCATTTTGGAGAGGATCTCCAAGCCTTCGATCAGGAAGCTGATTCGCCTGAGACATTTCTTGCATTCGACATTATTCGAGAGGTTTTGAGCTCGGACATGAGCCTCTGCTAGCAGTCTCTGGATCTCTCTTATCTCCTCTTCAACAGTCTTGCTCGCTTTCATTCTTTCAGGGCAGTTTCCACAACCCATCTTCTATTCCTCCGGGCATATACATCCTTGAGTGTTGCATTGCACAGTTGGATTTCCGCATGGACCGGGACCGCAAACACATTGACCGTTCCAAGGACTGCCGGGCGTTCCATAAGTTGTATACCAGTCAGGCGCATTGGGGCTAAGGCAATGCCGGATGAACATACTTCCAGCATTTCCGCTCCAAGTCGCCCTCCACCAGAAGTTGCCGGGAATGGGGAAGAAGTAGCAGTCTGAGAAATAGTATCCGTCTGCTTTGTCGCTCGTAAAGTAGGTGTGTTCGGCGAACTTCTGGGTTCTTCCAGCGTCAAGAAAATACTCCATCAAAATAGATATGTTCGGGTATTGGCTTGATAGTCTCCCTACTCCCAATCCTCCCCCCGACTGCGACTTAACCTCGATGTTTATAATGCATTGATGAGTCTTGCCTCCTCCTGAAGATGTGATCTCTAAATGGTAGGTTGTCAGTAGAGGGCAGCTGTGAGAATACAGTGTTAAGGTTGCGTTTTTGGTTTCTCCGGCTCCTAGGTTAATGGTTGCCGGAGTCACATTGTAACCTATGCACTTCATACATTCAGGCTGGCATAAGTCACGAGTCTGTATGGTGATTTGTCCGGAAAACCCATATCTGCTTATAACTGAGATTGTTCCTTGGACTGTTCCCTCGATTCCTCTATAGACGGTGAGGCTTGAAGGACAGATTAATTGAAAGTCTGGATCGACGCAGACGCATTGAAGAGTTGAAGCGTTCCAGATACATTTCTGTCCAGGAGCGCAGTCGTCGTCGTTGCAGTTCGACTGCTCCGCGATTCCGCAGATCTTCAAGCATTGACCGTCAACGCATCTATATCCAGATCCATACTTATCGATGCAGTCTTGATCGGTCTTACACTTGTCACCTTCAGGAGGAAGCCCCGCTACTCCGACATGAATCGTGATCGTGAGCTCTCTTGTCAAAGAGTCTCCTATTCCTTTTATGGTGACCCGATATGTTCCAACCGGACAGTTCGAGGGAATTGATATTGTTATCCTGGTTCCTCGAGTGGGATTTTCGGAGTCTAGGACCAATGAGGAGCTCTCGAGGCTCACACTGCCTCCTGAGCAGAGATTGTTCGATTGGGTTAGATTGACAGTTCCAGCCCAGCCTCCTATGCTTACAGCTGTCAGCCAAACCGTGAGTGTATGAGCAACGTCTTTCACCAAATCGAATTCGTTGACGCTGACGGTTAGGAGGAAGCCTTGAGGAACCCAATCTGGAATGTTGATCAGAGTGCTCGGGATCGATGTTGACTCCCAGAGCTTATCAATAATATTTTTTAAGACGCCTTCAGTCCTATCAGTCCATTGTTTCCGCGATCTTGAGCGAGTGTAGTCTTCACCGACCATTTTTCAGCTCACCTTTATTGTTGACGGGATCAGCTGGAAACTGACTTGGAAAGGACTCCACTTGTAGTGAATCTCAAGGATTCTGAACCAAGGTTTGCCGGGAGGTATGCCCATTCTCGGAATATCGACTTGAATCGAGTAGCCGGGATAGAGGCTTTCAGCTCCCGGATCCAATACGACTTCCGGCATGTTGAAGAGCAGGGTCGGCCGGCAGGTTCCTTTAATCAGCTCGTCTCCGTAAGTCTTCAAGCTCTGGAAGGAAGCATACTCGGTTTTCATAGGTTTCTGCATGGCTAAGCCGTATTTAGCGATGCTCGCATCGTCCTTCGCCCTATATGAAGCTTGATAAGACTGCCCGAACCATAAGGCGTCGATCCGCAGCCAAGTGCTTGTAGATATTCCCCGAATCTTGTTAACGTCCTCGAATTCTATGAAGCGAATCTTATCCCAATAGAAGAAGTCTTGGCCGGGAACTCCGTTACGCCCTGTGCCTCCATTATAGAACCACCAGTACGGGTTCTTACTCGTCGGCTTCTCACCCGGCTCACGGTAATAGATGTAGTCATCGCTCCCGATCGGGACATTCTCGGTCCTCCAAGTGCGGCCCATAAGGTCGTTCAAAATCGGGTTGAAGAGTAGATGCTGAATCCTGTTTCCTGAAGTATCCTCGAGGATGACTATGGGTTGAATCTGCATGAAGTAAGGCATATCCGCTCCATGGCTGACCATGAAGTCGAAGTTAAGTGAGGTTCCTTTCCGAGCCGCGCAGTCGAAGACGTCGCCGAAGACATCTGGAAGCGAAAGCTTGAAGTGGACACCTGTCTTCGAGAACGTCTGCCCTCCAACTGAGTAGTTTCCTCGGCTCGGATTGTCGCCGAACCAAGTGACATGAGTTATCCCTCCATCGCAGCTATACCAGCCCTTCATGTTCGGATCTTCAGTCCAAGCATCACAGTCCACCGGTTCAGCGTTCGCCTGTCGTCCGACTAGCGCAATCCAGTTGACGATCTCATCGATGCTTCGAGGCATATCCGCTTCTCGAATATTGATGGTTGAATCGAAGAGAATGCTCTTTAGAATAGTTGAATGGCGCTTGCTGCTGTCGTCTTTGGGAAAGAATAGGAGAGTTCCCTTCGTCACAGCAGCCTGCGTCTTGACAAAAGCAGAATAATCCACCTGCTCAGCGATTTCTCTGACGACATCATTGATATAGGGGCATTTGTCAGTGTAATCCGGGTTCAGAAGTGGCAGTGAGGCCTCGTGCGGGGATGTGTAGTCGACGTCAACAACCTTGCAGACTTTGAGGACATCTTCGATCAAGTCGTCTGCTTTCTTAGAATCCTTACTATAGTTTATGTCGATGAATTTTCTGAGAAACTCCTGACCGTAACATCTCGCTTCAATCGCTATCGTATCCTTCATTCCGATTGAAGGATGAATTTTGTAGATCCTTCCATTAAGAAGATACTTGTCGTTTATCTTCGCTCTGAGATGCCAGTAGAGTCCTTTCTCCGTGACTTGAAATGGAAAAGTGTCTTTCATCAAGCTGTTTCCTTTATCATCGAAGATGAAGGTTGCTTGACTCATTCCGGCAGCGAGCTCTCTAAGCCAAATATCATAATTGATTAGTTTCCCTACAATTTCAGTCCAAGATGATCCGCCCTGACTGTACTCGATAACCGCCTCTGGTTTGGTGAGCGTTCCAGCCAAGACGGATCAGCTTTTTTAGGTCGGGAGTTCGGCAATCAATAGGTCTGCGAAATATCCGGTTATCTGGTTGGCTGTCGCAGTTTCAAGTCTAGCTGCGATCTCAGCGTATTCGTCGCCTGTATCGTCGGGCTTGTAGTAGCTGCAAGCTGAGAGATCTCGGCTGTATCCGGCACACCACATTGGACCATGCTTTCCAGTCGTCAAATCGACTGAGAAGTATAGGAGATGCCATTTGCCTTCCTTGAGTTTCTGCGTTGCCGAGGTTGGAAAGTCAGTCCAAACATTGGAGCTGTTGAGATACTGCCATTTGTTGTTCTGAACATCATAGCGGATTCTAGCTTCATGCCTCTTCGTCGTGTCGTAGTAGTAGGCTTGAAACTCAATGTAGGCTGTGTTCGTTCTCGATGCAAACCGGAATTTGAAGAAGACCATTATCTTCTTTCCGGCTGCCATGACGAAAGACCGGTATCCTCGTACATAGTCTCCTACTGCTGGCGTTGTCGCTTTGGTCTGCATCTTCAAGCATTTGTCCTTGAAGTAGGCTTCTGCTCCTGCATAGTCTCCGTCCACAAGAAAGTCTGTGCCAGTTCCTTCACCTGTCCACTTATCGGTTTCTTGGAAACGCTCCTCCATCAGGACGCGATCTAGGAATAGGCTTCGTCTCCATTTGCCGAGCGCTGCGTCGTATTCTTTCAGCCAAACTTCAGCTGGAACCATATACGCGGTTCCGCTTGGATATGTTTCGCTTGCTTCTTGACTCATATTCATTCAACTCCTTTAACTCTAAATCGGAAGGGCGACTGTTTTCGCCCGAAGGAAATCCTGAATCCTCATTCCAAGCCTTCGGGAGACTGCGTCGATGCTTTCTCCCTCAGGGTTCATCTCGATCTTACTGACTGAGAGAAGCGGACCGTGAACCTCTAAGCCGCCTCCTCCTCGACTGATGGTTTCACCTCTATGGACAACCGCTAAGCCTGTTCGAGAGATATCCGCGATCTGTCCGGGGAGAGTTTGGGCTGAGGGAACTCTCGGAGTTTGAGTTGCGCTCCATAGCGCCATGCCTCCGGCGAGGGCTGAGATGCCGAGGACCGCCCATCCCATGGGGCCCATGGACGCCCAGAATCCTCGAGCCGCGACTCCGGCTGTCTGCATCACTACGCTTAATGAGATTAATTGAGCGATCAATCCGGGAATCTGTGCGATCAAGGAGATCATTGTCATCTGTTGAGCTTGCTGAGCAGCCCTCAACCGTTCAAGGGCCTGCTGAGCCTTCTCGCTCGCTGGACCTGATTCCGCTAAAGCCTCCCGATAGTCTCGTTGAGCCTCGGTTACTCGGATCGCGGCGACGTTGTATGCAGTCAGCATGCTGGTGACGTGGCTTGCTATAGATCCGACTCTGGAAAGCGCGTTAGCCATCAAGATGGCATCGGAATATTGGACTCGAGTGGAAGTTGAGACGAGTCGAAGAACTCGGTTCTGCTCTCGAAGTGTTTCCCCTGCGACTGCTAGTCTTCCCCGGGAATCCTCTGAAACGTAGCCGAGCTGCTTCATCTCACCATAGATTCGCCGAATCTCAGCAGACGCTTCATCTCTGGCTCTGATGACTATGTCAACGCTATTCTCCGCCACTTTTCAACTTCTCCTCTAAAGCCATTCTCCTCAGAAAGTTGAAGACGTCGAGGGGGAGTTTCCGTATCTCTTCAGGACTGTAGGTTTTCTTGAGGATCAGGTAGATCGCTTGGATTTCGGGTGCTTGGATGATTCGACTGTCCTGCTCTTCATTGGGAATAAAAAACGAGTATTCTCCAGGATGTAGAACCAGATCTGCCTGATCTCCTCCATCTTGTAGCTTTTCACTTTATCCCATGTGGCGGTCGGATCGCCTTTAGACCACATGATGTAGATAGCTTTGCGGAGGAAGTCCTCCTCCTTGAGGCTCATAATGCTCATGAATTCCTCGACATCCATTCGAGCATACTTGATTTTGCCGTCGAAGATCGGAATGTAGACTTCGAAGATCTGGTTTTTCTCGGAGAGGATTTGAGCGCAAGTCTTAACGACCGCCTGTCTACTCTGCTCCTCATATTGTTTCCTCCAGTCTAGGAGGGTAGTCAATTCCTCCGGTGTCAAGCCCTTTCTCGATTCAGAGGTCTTGAGGCCTTTCTTCTTATGTGCAGCCCAATGAGCTGCGAATGCCTTGAGGCCAGAAGTGTCTTGAGTGAAAGTTGAGGTGCAGCCCGGCCATTTGCATTCCACCATTCCGCTTGAGCTGATTGAGTAGGGTTGATCTGGGATTTCTGATGTTGATTCACTCAGATTTCAGCTACCTCCTTCAATTTATCCATTAATCCGGTAAGCTCCTCTCGGAAAGCATCGGATAGGATCCAGAGCTCTTGGGTACCAGGGTGGAGAACTCTCTTTGCGAAGATCTCTGCGCCTTCTTTCTCGAATCTTAAGGCTTTCCGTCGAACAGGAAGAATCACATGGGGAGCTGTTCCGAATTCGATCCATCGGGCCGCTGGATGGATATTGCCGAACATTACTTCCAATCGGGATGCTGAGATGTAGAAGCAGTCTAGATAGGATCCGGGATTCTTCAGACGTTCGCCAGCTAGAATCTTCGCTCTCTCAATCGTATTGTTCGCAGATGTTTCTAGGACTGCTTGAAGGTCCTCTGGAATTTTCCTGAGAGCTTTCTCGAATCGGAATGAGAGCGGTCCTAAACCTTCAACCTCTAACGTGAACATTTCTCTCAATCTCTCTTGGTAAGCTTGATCGAGTAACCCATCCAGAATATTCCGAATCCCGGTTCAGGTTCAATCTCGATATCTCCAACCCAGTATTGAACCCCGTTGATGTAGGCTATGGTTCCGCATCGAACTGTCACGCTGATCGGATTAGCATCTTGGCCCTGCCTCATAGTCTTCAGAGTCGATTTGATGGCCGTGTATTCGCTTTCAGCGTCGACGAGTCCTCTCAGTTCTAAGCGATCAGACTTATCTGCTCTATAGTGGAAGATGTCGCCGTGTCTTCCTGGAATCTCGCTTTCCTCCATTTTTGTCGGAAGAAGCTCCGGCGGTCTTTCGAGATGATAGAGTTCAACGGTTCCAAGCGCGGAGGTTAATGTTGCTATGCCAGGATCCTCAAGGAGATCTCTGGAGTGCAGGATGTTCGGATCTAGGAGAGCCTGCATCAAGGTCGGTTTGTTAGGGCAGTCTTCCGGCCACTTCTCAAGAATCTTAAGGATGGCTTCGATCTTCTCTTGTTCAGTCTTCGGCATAGCAATCTCTCCGATAGATTGAATCTTATCGATGTGAGAGCTCGTGACTAGACGCAGGTTGGCTCGGCGCTGAGATCAAGGGTCATTCGGAATATGGAGAATTGGTCTGCTTGCCCAGTCTTCTGGAAAGATGGAAGCTGACCCACGAAAGTCCAAGTCTTCTTGATGGGAGTGGGGCTTTGGATGTCAGTTTCTTCAATAACTACGGTAACAGAGGGAAGGACCCCTGTGACAGGAGTTGCCTTTGAAGCGATCACGTTGTCCGTCGAGTAGAGGCCTTCAACTCTAAGCTCACCGTCGAAGCTCTGGGTTCCCCGTATCTTGATCTGCGATCCGAAGACAGGTCGTTTCGCAACCGGATAACCCCATTGAGCTTCATAGCGATCCGCTAAGCCTATTGTGTCGCCGTCGATCTTCACTACGCACTTTCCGCCGAAACATGATTTTTCCTGAGATCCAATGGTTGGCGTATCCTTCACCTCCTATTGATTCTTCGACTTATTCTTCACAGGTTCTCGAGGTGCACATCTCTGGCAGAAGTCAGCTCTGCCTCCTGTTTCATCCTCAAACTGCACCCCACATTTGAGGCAGATCTTCAATGGTCCTGGCATTTCACTCACATACCTATGAGAAAGGTTACCGCAGATAGACGCATTTCACGACCACATCAGCCGCCAGCAACGGCGGGTCCATGAAGATGTCGCTTCGATCAATTAAGTGAGCGATCCGGGGAATGAACTCAGTTATCGCACCGGTAGGTCCATTAGCAAGAATGATTTGGCAAACCTCATCGATCATGTTTTGTTTCCGCGTGTTAGCCGCAAGCACATCTGTATTCGTTCCGCTTGCAGCTTTCGTCAAGATGTGGACGACGCATCTTTGATCGACTCGCATATGTGTGAATGTAGAAGGTTTCATCGGCGCCTCCTCTGCTTCAACCCAAATCATATTCTTGCCCCGGTCAGCGATTTTCTTGAATTCGTCAAGCCGCATGATCTCTGGGAAATTAACGCTGGCCTTCGCGGGCTCAGAGATGTCATAGTTATTGTAGATGAGATTGCGGATGCTCTTTTCAGGAGGATTCAATCATCATCCCATCTTCTCGTACCGAATGGCACAGTCCGCTCCACGAATGGGTCGAGCAGCTTCTTCAAGGCCTCTCGAATCGTCGCGATCGGCTTATCTTGATAGCTCAATCATCTCATCCTGATTATGACGAAGCATGAGTCTGAGTTGTCACCAAAGTGGTAGGGTGGACTTGCTCGACTGATTTGTAGCAAAGAATACGGTAAGCATAAACATGTAAACTCGCCCTAATTTTGCAACAAACTGGCGCGCCAAAAAAAGGGTGGGCACGCACTAATTTCCAAACGCTTTAAATGTATTATACGCAAGCAATCCGACGTAGCCAAGCGCGGTGAAGGTGGTTGACCACTCGAACAGGGGAGCAAAGCTGATAGTGAAACCGAGATCGATCAACGCTACGGCAAACCCGTAATATCCGATCGGCCTCATAAAGCGAGGATGGGTCACAAGCGAAATGTTTACCAGAATCAAGACTGCAAGAGTAGTGATGTAGAAGACTTGGGTCCAGAATATATGCTGCGCCAAGTAATCTTCTGAAAATATACCGATCATTATCAGGGCAAAAGCCGAAATGAATCCAAAAATCTGGACGCCAATTAAGAGCCTCTTTCTCCACCGCTCATCTGTATACCATTCATGAATACCTGCATAGAAGGGGAAGAGCGCAAGCCCCGTGATGATGCAACCGATATTATAAACTGCTGCGCCCTTAGGATTATAACTCGAATTTCCCAGATCACTCATCCAATTCTTAACCGGAGTATAGGGAGTGGGGAACAAGGCAAGGGAAGTAAAGGTAAAGATGCAATAGAACACGATGACCGCAATACCCGCAGTGCAAAGGATCGGCCACTTGAGAGGAGACCGCCCCAAAATCAACCTCCCCTGCAACAACCAAAAGCTTGAAAATCGATTAATAATATTGCACTCTAGGATATATCGGTTCTTGTGAATTGTTGGCTCTGCTCAGCTCTCGTTCGCACTCGATGATTCATCTATCGCTCCATAGCTAGTTGACTTGATGTGTGGCTGCCGATACTTCCAGCGGTCTAGAAGCTTTCGCAGCCCAGGCGTTAAGATCTCTTGTTCCGGAATCGCAAGCTTGAAGTCTTCTACGCGGACGAGTGGGCCCTGCTTGTTCATGATCATGTACTGCAGAATGTTTGCGGCTGCTCTACGCGTAACATCTTTAATCGCTTCCGGGATCCCTGAAGGAAAATCCGCATCGAAGTCGCGGTCGCAGTAGGCTTCAATGTGGCTTTCAACCGCTGGGATAACTGTGTCGGTTATGAACGTGTTGAAAGCATCTTCATCAGCGAAGGAGCCCTCTAGAAAATCAGAGTACTTCAGTTGAGCGTACAGTTTAATCTCGCTCGCAGTTACCCAAGGCATCTATCTTCAAGCCTCAACTCTCTTCTTGTCAAGATAGCTGCTGAGCCCGCATTTCGCGCAGTGGAAAATCTTGTAGCGAGGATTCTCATTGACCAGCTGCATCTCTAAACCGCATGCTGGACACGGATGCTCAGGAGGCTTCACTACCGCTGGCGTCTTCTTAACGGGCTCCGCAACCTTCCTCATCTTCTTCGGCAATCAATTCACCTCTTCAAATAACTGTGAAACTAAAACCCTCAATTCCGCGCGGAATTGAAGGAGAATCCGCATCGAAAAAAGCGGATGAGAAGTTTTTACGCCGGCGTAATTATCTTGCTAGCCGGGCGAATTTCCTTAAGCGTGAACCCCTGTAATTTCGCGAGCTGCTGCTGAAAGCACTAACTTGGGCTGGAGCCAGCTTCTAAGTATGAATGCTGAATATCCGGCGGCTTCATTGCGATATTTGGCAGATTCTGTCGGGCCTTCGCCAAGCACAACAGCGGGCGCGTCTTGAGCGACCACGTAGCAAGCTGTGTTCAGTAAAGCGTCGTCTATCATGATCTTCAGGCTCGGGTACATTGGCAGTGATAGTACGCCTGCTTGTCCTTCCGGTACGCGGAGCAAGCCTGCGTCAACGTACTTCTGGACGTAGCTGTTGCTGATGAAGTCAGCCCACACATCTGAGTGCATGGTCACATGGGTTGGCGAGTAGCCGCCCTGCGATATTGCCTTGATCCCTGCTGGAATCCCTTTGTCAGAATTGAAGGGGTTGTAGTCGCTGTTCGGGGGCGTTGTCATCGCTCCCCAATCTTCACCTGTGATATCCGTTGCATCCTTCAAGATGTCTGCGATCTGCTTGTTCTCCATGCGGCCTAAGTCGCGAGCTGCATCGCTTGTATGCAATCCATAGATGTCGTGAGTAGCCTTCTTCACTGATTCGTCAGCGATAACTACGTGGACAACGTTCTTCCAGAGGTCGAAGGGTACACGCGTGTAGGATTGTGCGCTCACGTCTGCTTCAACGAGAGGCGGCACTTTCTCTACGCCGGTGAGCTTTGTCGCGACGTCGATCTCCGCGGTCAGTTCATTCATCCGAACTATTCTGCATAGTTCCCGCAAAGTGTATCGGGGTTGCACGTCCCGGTGCGCAGTTGAGACCCGGATCCAGTGCGCTCACCTGGATCTTTTAACTAGGCCCTTTTAAGGGCTAGATCTCAACTTATCTCGCGAGCCCTAACACTTCCTCGAGAACAACCTGCGCCTCAATGGCCTGAATGTTCGTGATGTCGACGAACTGCGCGTATCTTACGTCCATCTCTCCCTGGAAGATCTTGCCGTTAACTGGGTTTCTCCAAACCTTCGCTTGCAGCACTCCTGTTATCTTATCTGTCAAAGTCGATTCCTCCTATGCTGATAGCAGTCGAATCTTCACTGTGGTGTCACCGCTTGCGGCGGCTCCGTAAGCTCTGCCGACTCGTCGATAGATCATTTCTATCGCGTCTTGAATTGTGTCTTCAGCGTATGTGGCGCCTACATCTGCGTTGGTGAATGCAGTGACTTTCCCTGCTGTCGTTGAGAGGACCACCCAAGCTCCGTCAGCGATTGCGCCTGTGACTTTCTCGATTTCTACAACTCCTTCCTCAAGAACCTCAACCTCAGATTGGCCAGAGGTTGGAGCTGCGACGGTTTGAAGTGCAACATAGTATGGACCTATGCCTGTTCCCGGTATTCCTGTGCCAGGAACGTAGGCGACTGATGCGTAGCCATCCGTGTCGTATGCGAGCACTTGGCCTTTCGTGCATCCCGTGGTCGTCTTCAGTTTAACCTTGCGTTTCCGATACGCAAATTCCTGAATGACATCTCCTGCTGCCAAGTCTAGGCGCCTCCAAGTTTCTTGCCGGATGCGTCTCTCCGGAAACCGAAGAGCTGCTCTCTGACGTTCTCGATTGTCTTGTTCGCGTGTTCAGCCGTGTACTTCGCCCTAGGACCAAGCGAAGTTTCCATTCTCTCGATGATCGCTACGAGATCAGTCTTCATACCGTTGAGGACTTCAGCTGAAAGCTTCTTCAAGCCTTCAACTTCCTGCCCCCGGTCCTTCACTAAGCCGGCTTTCTCTCGGAGGTCAAGCACTTCGCCCACGAGGACCATGTGCTTCTCCTCTTCGATCTTCGCCAGCTTGCCTTTGAGTTCCTTGTTCTCCTTGTCCAAATCCTTCATTTGCGCTTCCAGTTTCTCGAGGGGCTTATCCTTCGAGAACTCCGCCACCTTCTTCTCGAACTCGGAGACTCTCGTCTCGAGAGTCTGCTTCTCCGCGGTCAGTGTTTTGATGGTCTTGTCGCTGTCAGCTAACTTAGTTTCAAGCTCCTTGATCTTTTCTTCTGGATTCAACTTTGGACATCCTCCTTTCAGGCTCGCGCCGAACTCAGGCGGCTCCTTACCGAAATCCGCGTAATGCTTGGAAAGATGATTGTAGACTCCACGCTTATCTTCAGCTGGAATGTCTACGCCTCCTCGACCTCCCATCAAAGCAGCCATAGCTGCCGAAACCCCATGCCAGACGACTGTGCCGTCCGGCTTGTGATGCGGAAGCTTGTAGCTGTTTTTCACATCAGGATTCTCACTGTCGAACCAGGCGCAGGCTCGTTTCAGCTGACCGGCATCGTATTCAGCAGCGTTGAAGTCCCATGCTTCATCTTCCGGAGCTTTACTGGCTTCAGCGTAAGGAATAACTGAAGCCGCCAGGAATCCGGTCTGCAAGCCTTCTTTATTGTCCATGAGATCAACCTCCTTGTTGTCAATGAACGAGTTCTTTTCGGCATCTTGCGTGCCCTGTGGGCGACTAGACGCCACATCGTCATGTCCTACATGACTGCGAAAATCGAGGGCTGCAGTCAACATTCGACTGAATCCGCAGCTCTCCTCGGTGCCTTCGCAGAGATCTTTCACGCGAGCTTTCGGATACGCTGCTTTCTCCACGAAGACAACGTGATCGAAAACAAAATCGTCTATGACTTCAATTCCATTCTGTTCTGTGATGTCGTAGGCGATTATCTGAGGGCTTACGGCGGTCCATTCTCCAGCTTTCATCTTCTCCCATGCTTCATCGTCAGTGATCTCGGCTAAGCCAGCTGTGTAGCTGTTGCTGAGGAAATCCACGAATCTGCCGACTTTCTCTGTGGCTTTATGCGCTAGCTCAGGGGGACCTAGCAGTGGTGCGTCAAGAAGAGTTTCAAGAGCTTTAGCCCGGGCCTTCGGTGTAACCTGCCATTTGTTCCTGTTCACTGAGCTGTCGATCACGTAGATCTGAGCGAAATGTTTACCGTCGCGTTCTTCAAGCTTGAAAGCTGCGATATAGCTGAAAGGAATCAGAGCGGCCTTATGTTTCTCAGCCCAGTCAACCGCTTTCTCCCGGGTCCAGCCTTCTGCCTTCGTGAAGATGTATGCCTGTGTAGCCCATTGATCCCGACCTTTGTACTTGCAGTATTTCGCTCGAACTCCTTCCGGCAGCCTCCCCTGCAGATCGGTTATTCGACATGTCTCAAACTGGTCAGGATCCAGTAAACGAACATGCACGAATTCACTGCTTTCTTCAACCGGCAATAGAAACTCTTCCGAAAAGTTATCGTAAGACTCAGAATTCTGAGTGAGACGAAAATTCGTTTGGTCTATAGGTCTTTGTCAAGATAGTAAGCGATGAGTTGGCTCACTATCTTTCTAACCGAACGAGTGCCATCTCGAAGAATAGGCGCGTCACGTTCAACTATGATCTCAATGTCTTTGTCGGTTTGCTTTACTCCGCCAGATGGATAGCCTGTGTAGTGGCCTTTAATCGTCACGAAGAGATCGCTTGCCATGTCAGGCATGTTAATCTCAAAGGTTAGTTTAGCCCACGCTCTTCCCAATTGGAAACTCACTTTCCAGAAGGAAACTCAGTTCTCCCGGAGCGGATTCTAGATGGGGAGATCCGATTTGAGTGCAAAGAATACCTAGGGCGCGAATGCCCGTTTTTGCTAGTTGCTTTCGCCGATACTTGAGGTCAAACACCGCTCGGCAAGGCACACGGCTCGGACATCTATTATCCGCTCTCTCGGGATTGCGTTACCGCGATGTAGGTTGGAGGAGCTCTCGGCCGTTCTACATATTGCCATTCGCATCTGCAACCAGGATGAGCAGGCATCGCTGGGATTATTCTCCAGAGGCTCCAGCTACGGCCATCCCTCTCAGAGCACCACTCGCAGACTTTTTCATCTGCAGCGGTGATCCAGTAGACGACTGGCTCGAATTCGGCTTGAGCTGCGTATCCGCGCTCTCGAATTTTTCCTTCATCGTCTTGCCGGTAGGTTGAGATCTTGCCTTTATTGTAGGCTTCCCATGTGGCAGTAACCGCTACAGCCCATACTCGCTGGAGAAGCTTCGGCTGCTCTTCACGTCCAGCGAAGAGATCATTCAGGATCGCATTGAAATCGCTGATGTAGCGTTGACGCATCTCCTGGATGACCGCTAGATCATAGTCGCCTATGCTGTAGCTATATCGCTCTTTGAGTTCCCTTGTGGCTTTCAGTTTGCCTCCCAAGAAAGCTTTGAACACATCGTCGCGAATAATTCGCTTCGCATCTTTCCGGGCTCGAGTAGGGCCAATGCGCTTCGCATTCATGAAGAGTTGATGCAGGTCCCTGTGGAAAACCGGCTCAAATTTGCGCGGGTGAAGTTTCGGCAGCAGCTCAAAGAGACTCAATTTCCTTCGGGTCCCAGTTCATCAATTCATAAGCTTTCTTCCGGTCGATTACGCCCATGCCTTCAGCGTAGAGCTGCGCGACAATCTTAGCCCACTCCATCATGTCCTGTGTGCTGATCGGATTCCACTTGTGTTTAATGCGAACCGGAAGCTCCTGGTCAGGCGTAAGATTCAGCTTCATGCGGACAAGCGGTTCATACCACTGCGCCTCTAACTCGCGTCCAACCCAGCGTTGAATATCCGCGATCGGGCCGTCCACGAATGCTTGAAGTTCAGCGAAAGCGGTAGCCCGGTTCACCTGCTCCTCGCGGTTGAGCATGAATCGAGGAACCAAGAAGTGGCCGATGATCTCGCGGTCAAGCTCCTTCTTCTCGTTGATCAGCATATCCAAGTTCGGTTTTAGATCGACGATCTGGATTGTCCAGCGATTGCTTGTTGCGATGTGTTTGCCGGGCTTCAGCTGTTTGATATGTTCCTCGATGGCTTTGGCAACTTGCTGATTATCCAGCCCTTCATCGTCTAGGATGTGGATGCCGATTCCAGCCCAAAGCGTGTAGGCAGCTTCCTTCAAATCTTCGCGTATAATCTTCTGTCGAGTCTGGATCGCTTCGATGATGGGTTCGATGTCGCTTAAGCCGATGCGGTCCAAGTCGAGAGCGTTGTTCGGGAAGTAGAGTATTTCACGAGGCTGGTAAGGTCCCTCTGAGGGATCTAGGCGATCATAAGTGTAGCCAGTCAACTGCCAGTTCTCATCGATATCAGGAGTGAACGCCGTTGAGTCGAGAGGGATAAGCTGATTCGGCTCTCCACTCTTATTCAATACAATTTCAAATGCAGAGCACCCGAAGATCTTCGCTTTAATAACCGCAACGCGGAGCGCTTGGTCGAGACCCACGTCTCTATTGATCTTGTCGACGAAAGCTTTCACTTCTTGGTATTGCTCTAGATACTTCTCAAGCTCCTCAGCCTTCACGTCACCAGTCGGTTCTAGCACGGTCTCGAAGCCTTTGTTCGTGGACCAGAAACCCAGCGTGTTGATGCAAGTGCGGACAAGCGAGTCACGGCGGTACTCGCGGTAATATTTGTTCATACCGCTGTAAGATTCCTGTTCAGCTGGAGAGGCCCAAGGCACGTATTTTGTCTTGGCTGCTGCTCTAGTCTTAGAGAAGGCTGCGTACTGCTTCGGCGTCATGCGGATAAGGATCTGTCGAGTATCATAGGGGTTGCGTGCCGCCGAGCTTGTGATGATTATGCCAGGCTTTCTTCCGAGAGTTCTAGCTAGATCTTCCTCGAAACTGTAGGGTCCCGATTGAGAGCGTGTAGTCGGCAACGGCCTCTTGCCGGTACTCTTCTTCTTTTTATCCGCCAAATCTAAAACGTCCTGGTAGTCGGTAAAGGTCTAGGAGGTTTCACGCCTCGAGTAGCGTAAACGGCTAGGGCGAGGGCCCAAAGCCTGTCATCATGAGTTCCATCTGGATGACTGAACTGGATCTGGCCGGATTTCATCAGTTCATAGCGTTCAACAGTGATCTCAGCCAGCAACTCCTCATCATAGGGATAGTAGAGTTTTCCAGCTTGCATAACGGTCCGCATGAAGCCGAGGACTTCTTGCTTCGAGGGAACCGTCAGCATGATACCTTCGACTTCAACCTTGACAACCTTCATCAAGTCTTCAACGAAGTATTCGGCACCAGTTTGATCGATGCAGATCTTATGGACCATATTCAGTTTTTCGCAGAGGATTCTGATCGAACCCATCACTGGGCCGCTGTAATCTGCTCCAAGCTTAAACTGTTTCATGAAGACAAGCTTCAGAATGTCGCCGTCCTTCCTGATAACCGCAATAACGGAATGATCTCTCTTCTTGCCCAAGTCCACGCCAATGTAGAATTCCCCCGTCAAAAGAGATGATTGAACCTGCTGCATGTTAGAAAGCACGCTCTCCGGAATACGTTCCAGAATCATGACCATATGCTTCGATGCTAGATCTGATGGAAAGTAGCGGTCGTCGTCTTTCAAAACTCGCTGAATAGATTCCATCTAAACACTCTCACCGAAGATCGGAATTGATATCAGGTGGCTGGGAGCATAGATACATGTATTTACACCAAGTTCCGACGGTGTACTGATGCTTTGAGGCTGGAGTTGAAAAGAAGTTTCTTGATCTATGCCTGTTCTTATGGCGTTGGTCTTCTCCTAGCTTTACTGTTTCCTACCGTTAGTGAAGCTTGGATGTTGCTCTTGGTTGGAAAATTGTTCAGCGATCCTTGGTCCTCACCTTTGGCAGCGGCTGTGAGGATTAGGAGCCCGTTTCTGGTGGGTCTTTGGATCTTCTTGCTCAACTTCTCTTTGGGTTCGGTGCTTCGCTTCGTTGTGACGGGGATTCTATTCTATGTCCTTCCACTATTTTTCGCTGTTACTACAGGGTTTGGCTTCGGCTTCTTGGTGGGTGCTCCAAGCTTCATGAAGATACTGACCAATCTTCCTCCACTAGGACTTGCATTCTTTCTGTTGTTCTTGGCGTTTGAATCTTCTGGCTATATTGTGGCGTGCGCGATAGGCTATAGAGTTGGTTGGGAGTCTCAGAAAGGACTGTCTGGAAAAGCCCTCCTTAAGACCGCGTTGATAGCCCCACTCCATCTAAAGGAGGAACAGAGGAGGCTTACATTGAAGAAAGAGTTGAAGGCCAGCCTACCATGGCTCATACTATGCGCAGTCCTAACGGCTCTGAACGCGATATTCGAAACAGTGTCCCTCATCTTCTTCAGGTAGAAAATCTCTATTGTCAGCAGCTCTTTACTAGACATTTAATCACCCTGCTTTACGAAGATCAATTCTTCTGGAATGTACTCGAGGTCGACTCCGATGTTCTTCTCGGTGCCGATACATTTCGAGGCTAGGTCCAGTGGGAAGTAGAGGTCCTCGTCTTCAGCCCATTCCGCCTCCATTTCACGTTGCCATCTGGATGGATCCGAAGCGGTTTCCCTCTTTTTCCGCTCGATGAATTTGGGTTCCAGTGGGCCTTTCGGTTTTACAGCGTTTCGCCAGGAGACATGCGATCGGAAGACTTCTTTCGGCGGATACGCTTCATCATCAGTGAACATTCGGTAGAAGAGGTGATTCCGGGTCCAGGGTGTTGATTCGCCGATGAAGATTCCGTTTGTCGTTGCCATGGCATAGCTGATCGCATCGTACATGTCCAAGTCGTCGGGTGTGAAGTTCATCTCAGTCCAGCAGACCGCATGCAATGTGTGGCCTCGGATCGTCTCCGGGTTATTTGGGAAAGCTTGAATGAGCGAGCCGTTTGGGAATCGTACCATGGTCTTTCTGAAAGGCCGCTCGTAGTAGCCTGGATTAATCTTCGTGAGCAAACCGTTGATGCGTTGAATGTACAGCTTCGCTTGTCGAAGAGAGGGCCCTACGATGCCGATCTCTACGCCTGGATGCTTCAACGCATACCAGATGAGCAGGATAGCAACGAAGAACGACTTGCCTGTTTGACGACTCCATCTCACTACGATCGTGAGAAATGTAAGGAAAGCAGCCGCGAGTTTCCGTTGATATCCAAACGCTTTCACCCGGAAGAAGTCTTGAGCGAATTCAACAGGATCCTCTGGGATTGCGCGGCTGATCTCAGCGCTGCGCTTGAGACGTTGAAGCTGCTGGGCTCTCCGTTCTAGGCTTCTGATCTTTTCTCTCGAGCTCATCTAGTATCTTCTCAACCCGCTTGAGCCGTTCGTCAAGTTCGCCTTGCGAAGCGCTTCGCAGCACTGAGTCAAGCACCTGAGCAATGTAGCCTAGCAGATGGTAGTATCGTGCTTTCGTTACGTCAGCAGCGCCAACCTCAGCCGTCGCAGGGGCCTTCTCTGCTAGAGATTGCGCCACACTGATTGCGTCAACCAGCTTTGCGATGACATCAGCTCTGATACCGCGGATATCCACTACGCCTTTTTTGAGAGGCCATTTCTCAGGTTTGAATAATAGACCTCTGATCTTTGCGATGTCCCTGCGGATCTGGAGGACCCCCCGGGATATCCCGGGGGGTACCCCTGGAAGCTTCACAATCCTTTCGCGGGTGACCTTGACGCCTCGTGAAACCTCGAAGTGTTTTCTAATGTATTTCTCTGGTGCTTCTCGATCTCGGCGCCAACATCTCTCGCAAACACGGACCCGCTCAGTTCTCTCTCCGAATTTAACCGGTACAACCTTAAGGGTTCCGGAGAGCACAATGTTGCCGCAGATATCACAGATGACGCCTGTCAACTTGCTTTTGCTCCGAAGAATGCGCCGAGTATGAAGGTTACGATCCAGACCATGGCGTTGAAGATGTTCTGTTCGAATTGCCGGAAGACGATCAAGTAGACTATCTCGAGCGTGAGTAGGCCTGCGAAGAAGACTATGGCTAGGAGAACTCCATAGACCAAGGCTGGCTTTGGCGGGACCTGAATCTTCCGTGTTTCCTTCGCATATTTGACTGGGCCTTCCTCGACGCCTACAAGGACGGTTTTGCTGAGGGCTTTCTCAAGCCATTTGACCAAACTCATTTGAGATCACCGGAACCTTCACTATTTCGGTAATGACTTTCATCGGTGCGAGATGGTGCTTGAACAGTTTCTTCGGCTGCTTCTTCTGTTGCGGTGAGGCTGCCATCAACACCACGATCGATTGGACTGTTCCGATGGGTATGGAGGACCCTTCATACGGTGGTCGTCCGTCAGGTCCCCCGATGCTTCTCTCAGCTGTGATGACCAGATGATTGTCGATGAATGCGAAGAATCTGCCTATCGTTTCCCTCGGCGTCGTGTAGTTCTCAGGCGAGAGGAGTTCCTTCTCGCTCATGTTCTTGAATCCACTTGCGTCTAGCCAGTGGACTTCGATGCGGTCTCCACGCTTCAAGGAGCGAAGGATCTCAATTACTTCTGAGGGTGGAAAGGTCTTCAACCGTAACGACCTATCTTGGTGACTTTGATCTTCGGCGTCTTTTGTTGGGTTGGCTGCTTCAGCTCTTTGAGGCCTACGTAGCGCTTGAAGTCTGTAACGCCGATCAGCTTCGGGAGGATCAGGTATGCGGAGTAGGCGACTGTGTTGCTCGGCTTGACTTTGAAGTATAGGCAGTTGGCTTGCGCTTGATACCGCATGCAGAGAATATCTATGAAGCGCCGTTGAATCTCGAATAGGTATTCGCCTAGGCTTCGCGTTACATGGTATCGATCGTGATCGCCGTAGCGTTCTCCAAGGCTCTGATAGAAGTCCTGTAGATAATATCTGCTTAGATCGGCTGAGCTCCAAGTTCTAAAGTTCAGCAGCATTCCGTCTGTGACGCTTATGATAAGCGCCTGGCGGATCGGGTTCTTCTCGAAGAACTTCTTGATCTGGAAGCTTGGGCAGCCATATGCGTCGAAGTCGACGTAGGTTACATTCGATTCATCGAGTGCATCCAATACATTCATGTTGTCGTCGTTGATGAGAACCGCATGCTTATAATCGCGCATGTTACGTTCAAGAAAACGGAACTGCTCCGGATCCTTCTCGACGCAGATGATACGCCAGCAATAAGGCGCGTACAGGCTCGACAGGTAGCCTCGGCCCGCGAACAGGTCTAAGACGGTCTTCTGCGGAAACATTCGGTAGACTTGCATCCGCAGATTGAGCTTGTCAACGTTCACTTCGCCGGATGGGATTCTGCTCAGATCCACCAGGCTAGCCGGTTGAAAGAGACGTTTCGGCAGACCCCATCTCGAGGACAAAGGCAGCTTACTCTTCGAATTTGACGATGAAGTAGTAGAGGGTCGCGGCAACGAAGACGGCTAGGAAAGCCATTGCAAAGTCCTTGTTCATGTCCCAAGGAAATGACAGATATTGCTCAGGATGCAAAGCTTCATTGAACTCAAACCAAGCCGCTGAAAGTAGAGTAATGCCTCCGGCAAACGCGGCCTCAGCGAATCTTCCAAGTCTGCCTTTCAGCTTGAAGAGATCGAAATAGTTGAAATTATAGAGGGAGGCTACGATCGCGAAACCCGAGAAGAAGTGGGTTACATCATCGCCTTCTCCCGGAGCTCCGAGGGCCGGATTCCAGTACCAATTGTAATGTTGAGCTGCGGAGGCTAAGATGATCTGCCAGATTAAGGCGCCTGTCGTCAGCAGCATCCAAGCTAAGTTTGTCCACATGAGATAGAACCTGTATCGGTCGAGGACGAGACGTTGCAGAGCATAGAGGCCCCATAGAACTGCTAGAAGAATCGGGATCATCCGGATCATAGGTCCGGAGCCCTCGGTTTGCCAAAGAATGTTGAATCCTTCGGATTGAAGGTACGAGAGAATTTGTCCTAGGTAGTCTGGTCCCGGCGCCAGCAGCGGAAGCGTCTTAAGATAAAGCGCAATAACGGCTGCCGCTAAGACCGCTAGAATGCTGAAGAAGACGATTCTACGCAGCTTGTCCAGATTCAATTTTCTGAGTCACCTTGATCTCGCGGCCTTGATATTCATGCATCTCTTGGTGGCCGTCAACCATGACTGTTACGAGCATTTTCACGATAGGCTTCGGAGTTGGTGTTGGCGGTGTTGGAGGAGGCTGAGGTTCAGCCTTGTAGTTGTAGGCTGCCCATGCGTCTATGCGGCCGTAGCCTTCAAGGCAGAATCCTTCTTCAGGACCATACGCGTCCTTGTAGCCTAGCGGAACCGCAGTTTTATAGATGGCTTGCCAAACCTGGCCGTTGGTCCAGTCTGGATGAACTATGCGTAGGATCCATGCGAGAGCTGAATGCCAGGGTGCTGCGAAGGATGATCCGCTCTTCTCGTTCATACGTGAATCGTATCCGGCGATCTTGAGCCCCGGCGCGACAACGTACTTCAACTCGAATTTGCGGCCGTCTTTCGTGGGCGGTCTGCTAGAGAAGTACTGCGTTTGCTCAGGCTGGCTCTTCACGCCTGATGTGGCGCCGGTGACCGCGCATTTCTTGCTGCACGCTGGCGTACCGATTGTTCCATCACAGTAGGGACGGTTCTTCGTTCCGTTGTTGCCGATTGCGATGGAAACGTAGACGCCTAGGTCCCAGGCTTTATCGCATGCGACTGAAAGTTCATCTGTGCCATCTGTGTTCTGTTCGCTACCCAAGCTGAGGTTGATGACTTTGCAGCCTTTCCCAACAAGCCAGTCGATTCCTTTAATGATCCAACTCGTGTAGCCCCAGCCCATGTCATTCAGAACTTTAGCCGAGTAGAGGAGTCCTTGTGGAACGCAGCCGAGATATTTCTTTCCAGCTGATGCCATGATGTTTGCAATATGAGAGCCATGGCCGACTCCGTCCATGTGGCCACGAGGCGATCCTGAGAAGTCTTTGCCTTCGAGAACTCGGTAACGTCCTCTGTCTGATCCCTCAGGCTTCTCGTAGAGCCAACTCCATTTCTCACCAGTGCTCATGCTGATGCCTGTATCCGCGATACCGGCTGGGGGGCCCTCTTTGCCCAGTCCTTTCTCGATAAATTTCTGACCCTTATGGACCTTATCGAACCCGAGGTAGGGAACAATTTGATTGATGAGAGGCTGAATGATTGGATTTGATCCTGGGACTCCCTCTTCCGTGGGTTCAAATCCCACAGCATGATATGTGAGCTGCTCTGAGATCCATTCGACTTGAGGAATCTGCTCGAGGAGAGGAATCAGCTCGCCTTTAATTTCGAAAACCATGTAGTTTAACCGGAGGTGCCAAGCTTTCACGAATTCGATAAAGACAACGTTGCCGAACCGCCTATTCCAAAAGCCGAAAGCTCCTCTAATTATGTTTACTAAAGCCTCGTCGGGCGGCCATTTCCCTACTTCTTGGAACCATTCTTCGTCGAGACGAATCAGAATTTGGAATTTCTTTTCAGGCTCAGCCTGAATCTTCGCTAAGAGATCTGCATGGATCTTTCTTGCTACTTCACTCAACTAGAAAACCTCTGAGAATGCTGAAGACGCCTAGAGCGTGAAGGTTCGGACGTATCGGCTGTTCCGGAGGACCTCGCCGCGGTCGACATCGAGAAGACGAGATTCAGTCAAGCTTACAACCTCAGCCTGTTCCCGGTCGAGGAAAGCGTCGTTGAAGATCAGGTTCAGTTCGTCTTTCTTCAATTTTCGAAGTGGATCCTGCTTCTGAGCGCTGCGCCTGCCTCTGAAGGGGCTTCCAAATCGATTCTTTGCGATAAGAAGATCCTCCTATCCGCTAGGCCCGGGATCGAATCGCTGGCATCACGCAAACGCTATGCGTCTACAGCGTTGGTAGATTCAAAAGAAGAATCAAACTTTTAATTGTGAGCAAAGAAATGTATAGGAATGTATTGAGTTGTGAGCTCTTCGATGAATGAAAACGGCTTGACGGAGAATGTGAATGTAAGATTCTCCAAACGCGATCTAGAGTTGCTATCTAAGGTCGCTGAGTCTCGACGTGAGAACCTCTCCGTCTTCATTAGAAGAGCGGCGATGAAATATCTAGCTGAGATGCGCTACCTGAGTGAAGAAGAGAAGAAGGCTCTAGGGATCTGAAGAAAGCTCTAGGGCTTTGAGCAAGAGCGCAACTCACTATTTGAGGAAGCACGGCCGAGATCGAAAACCATTCAAGATCTACAAACACTAGAAGAGCTACAAATAAGACTTTGCAGGCTGACAAGGATTGCGAATATTTTCAATAGAATATCTGCATAAGCAGGCAATCTCTTTTATCTGGACCTCGTCAGAACGGTTTTTAGCTGGCACTTTTCACGCCTAAAGTATCATACTGTTTTCATATTGACGGTGCTAACAGGAATTGAGCGAGCACTTATTATAGGAGAGGTCAAGTTGGATACGTTGAAAGGGCAAACGAGAGTGAGATTCCTGACCTCTTGGTGTTCGTCATGTCATATGATCATGCAGCGTTTTCTGGTGTTCAAGAGGTCTATCGAGATCTTGCTACTGGACCCGTCGGTCTTTCTGAAGAGGAAGCAAAGCGAAGGCTTCGGAAATATGGACCCAACGTAATCCCCTCAGGCAAGAAGACAAGTCCCACCGAGAAATTTTTCACTCAATTTAAGAACCTATTTAATGTCCTACTGATCGTAGCGTCGCTACTCTCGTTCTTCAGTGGCTGGGCCTACAACGATTCGAGCTCCATCCAAATGGGATTGGCGATCTTCTGCGTTGTGATTCTCAATTCGGTCTTCAGCTTGGTCCAAGAATATAGGGCTGAGAAAGCAGTTCAGGCCATCTCGAGACTGGTTCCCACCAAAGCAAAAGTGATGAGAGATGGTCAGCTGAGAGAAGTAAATGTCGCGGAAGTAGTTCTTGGTGACATCATAACCTTAGAAGAGGGTGACAGAGTTCCTGCCGATGCCAGACTAACTAGCGCATTCGAAATATCGGTCGACAACGCGATCCTCACAGGCGAATCTGAGCCCCAGAGACGTTTCGCCACTATGAGCCCAAGCACAACGATCTCCAGCATAATGGACTATCAGAACATTGTGTTTGCAGGAGCCACCATAGTAACTGGAATAGCCAGAGCCGTCGTCCTTAAAACAGGCAGAGACACCGAGTTCGGAAAGATCGTATCCCTCTCACGTGACATAAAAGAGCCTCTTAGTCCTCTCCAGAAAGACATCGATTATACAGCCAAGATCAACTTCATAGTCGCTATTCTAGTGGGAAGCATCTTCTTCGCCGTCGCCAAGATGCTGGTCAACCTGAATATGCTTGACAGCCTGCTCTTCGCGATCGGCGTAATGATCTGCCTTGTTCCAGAAGGATTCCAGCTGACGGTTTCACTGTCTCTTGCGCTAACCGCATCAGCTATGGCCAAGAGAAATGTTGCTGTCAAGCGCCTCTCCTCTGTTGAGACATTGGGCTCTGCCACTGTGATGTGCGTCGACAAGACAGGCACTATTACTAGCGGAGAAATGATGGTGAAGAACGTTTGGGCCAACGGCGAGGTCTTCGAAGTGACTGGCGATGGATACAGCCCACAAGGTTTCACCACAATTAAAGGTAGACGTACGAGCAGAGCTGAGAGAACTCATATTCTAGCGCTCTTCGAGGTTGCAGCCTTCTGTAATAATGCGAAGCTCAACGCGCCCTCAGACAGAATCCCCAGATGGACTGTGTTGGGCGATCCAACTGACGGCGCATTCTTGGTCTTTGCTGGTAAAGGTGACCTCAACGTAAACGAGGCTCTAGCGAAGAACCCGAGGATAGGGTTGATTCCATTCGATTCGAGAAGGTGCCTAATGACGAGTATTCACAGAAGATCTAACGGAAAGATCGTCGCATACACTAAAGGCGCTCCTCACGAACTGCTCTCCAGATGCTCTAGAATATTTCTTGAGAACGAATATGTCCTCCTTGATGATGCAGAGCGAAAAGTTGTAGAGAGACAGATTGAGGCCTTCGCTGCGGAAGGGTTTAGAGTTCTCGCTATGGGCACGCGGGTTCTTCAACGCCCAGATAAGAAGGAGTTCACGTCAGAAGAAGTTGAGCACGATCTAATCTTCCTCGGTTTAGCGGCATTATTCGACCCCCCGAGACCTATGATCGAGAAAGCGGTATCGGACGCTAGAAGCGCAGGTATACGGGTCATTATGGTGACTGGAGACCATGAACTGACAGCGGAAGCAATTGCGAAGAGGGTTGAAATTGTGACTTCACCTGAGCATGCAAGGCATATGTTGATTTCGGGTCACGAACTTTCCAAACTCTCTGAAAGTGAACTGTCAAGAATCTTAGATACCCCGGAAATCGTATTTGCGAGAACCGCTCCGGAACAAAAATTAAGGATAGTCCGGGCCCTTAAATCAAAAGGCGAAACGGTAGCGGTCACTGGAGACGGATTAAACGATGCGCCAGCTTTAATGGAAGGCGAAGTAGGCATCGCCATGGGTGCAGGCGGCACAGATGTTGCGAGAGAATCAGCCGACATGGTACTGTTGGATAACAACTTCATCTCGATGATTGAAGGTGTCAAGCTCGGAAGAGGGATGTTCGACAACCTGAGAAAATTCGTTTACTATGTATACACACATAATTGGGCTGAGCTCGTAACCTTCATTGCATTTGTCTTGCTACAGGTGCCGCTTCCACTGTTAGTCGTCCAAGTTTTGGCCATCGACCTTGCTATGGATGTCTGGCCATCATTAGCTCTTATCATGGAACCTCCAGAAGCAGGTGTCATGAAGAAATCGCCAAGACGAACAGGAACCAGGCTGATAGACCCTGGAATCTTAGTGAGGGGGCTATACGTGGGTATCATTATTTCAATCAGCGGACTGTTTTGGGCATTTCAAACATGGAAGGCTACAGGATGGAACTTTGGACAAGCGATAGTGAGCGATCCTATAGCATACGCCAAAGGTACGACGATCGTTATGGCAAGCATAATGGCAGGTCAATTGGGCAACTTCTTCGCCGCCAGATCGAGTTCGGAATCCATTTTCCGACTGAACCCACTAAGGAACAGATGGCTCTTCCTAGGGATAGTGTCACAATTGGCCATCCTAGCGTGCATAGTGTATACTCCTTTCCTGCAACCACTCTTCGGGACGGCGCCTCTCTCACCATCAGATTGGATTTACCTCTACAGCCTGGCCCCATTGATACTCGTTCTCGAGGAGACAAGAAAGGCTGCGATACGTTTCAGCCGGAGAAAATAGCGCTCAAAGACTTTTCAGCTTAGATCTGTAGTAACATGAAGATGGAATAGTTTCGGACGCCTCAAGCCTTTTGGTCTTCGAACGCTAAACCGTTTATCTTGGGACCTGGATGATTGGATTCAGGGCTTGGCCTAAATTTCTGTTTTCCCGGGACCGCATGAAAGTCATTCAGCGATTCCTCGTGTATCAGAGACAAGAGTTTCGGCGAATAAAGCTCGGCGTCTTCGAGTTGGCGTTGCTTATCGAGAAGGCTTGGACCAGCGGCCTCGACAGCGAGGAGATCGACATCTCCCTAGACTACTATGAAGCGAAACGAGAGTTGGAGAAGAAGAGCCGTGGCAATTAGGCGGAAGACTCTGATCAGAAGGTCCGGAGTCGAGTGGACGGATTACAACGCCAATATCTACCATGGCTGCGCTCACAACTGCAAGTACTGCTACGCACGGTTGATGACGAAACGGTTTGAGCCTGAGCCTTTAGACTGGCGAGATGTCAAGATGGTTGAGAACGCAGTTGAGCTAGCGAGACGAGATATCAAGGCCCTGAGTCTTGGAAGAATCATGTTCTGCAGCATGACGGACCCCTATCAGCCGATTGAAGCTGAGACGAGGTTGGCGAGAAGAGTTCTCGAGGTCCTATTGAATTCACAGTTCCATGTTTTGATCTTGACCAAAAGTCCTCTAGTGACTAGGGATTACGATCTGATTCAAGGTCTAGACAATGTGGAAGTGGGGTTCACAATAACGTCTTTGGAAGACATTCTTTTCTGGGAGCCCTATGCGCCGGGCAACACCAAGCGGATCGAAGCCTTGAAGAAAGCTCATAGCATGGGCATCAAGACATTCGTGAGCATAGAACCTTGGATACCGGACATATCTAATCCACAATCGATAATCGAGAAGCTACGAGACTTCGTTGACCGTTTCATCATCGGAAGCATGCAGTACTGCGATGTCCCGAGATCATTCTATGCGAAAAGTCTGCCAGCCCTGATTTCATGGTTAAAAGAAAACAAGATCAACTACTATCTGAAGAGAGAACTGAGATCTTGTCTTTCTCCTTCTGATTGAGCTGACGCGATTTCAAGAGCGTTTTCGAAACTGTCCCGAAGGCATAGTTTGAGGATTAAAGTATTAGATAGTTGATAATAGTAACTATAAGAGGGGAACTATGTCACTTACACCAGAATTTGAGTTAGGCTTTTGGAACGCCTGGATTATTACAGTTTTAGGTTTTTTAGCAATGGGTGGAGGTCTTTTCCCAATTTTTCTGGTTAACAATGAAACAATAAAAAAGAGAATAGGGAAATCCCTCACATGGAGTGAGTTTAGTAAAACTCAAAAGATCGTAACTTTGATTACTCATTTCCTAATTATGCCTTTCACTATTGTCTACAGTTTCTTCCTACCGCTGAAGTTAGGTACAATATGGTTCTATGTAGGTCTTCCCATTTGTTTAATGACCCTAGTTTTGGGCATCATGGCTGGAGTTGCCTTCGCTACTGCCCCACTTCATGAACCGATTAATGAAGGGGTTTACCGTATTTCAAGACATCCCATGTATTTCGGAGG
>Ga0315312_1000749_pt1 | contig 31795 bp, 25 predicted proteins | sample TDP7_MG_FD_203629 | JGI IMG/M metagenome (GOLD analysis project Ga0315312, IMG submission 203629) | Freshwater sediment microbial communities from Lake Towuti, South Sulawesi, Indonesia - TDP7 | ecosystem: Environmental > Aquatic > Freshwater > Lake > Sediment | place: Indonesia: South Sulawesi... | reverse complement strand
ATCTCCTAAGAGGAGACCCTGAAACGAGCCTGATCTTCATCAGGCCAAGGTTCAGGGTGACGCATAGAGCCTAAAAGATTTTTTAAATGCCCCGCCTGTCAGGGCGGGGTTCTTTACTATTATTCCTTTCGCAAATATGGTGCCAAATCTCCAACTATTTAAATTTAAAGAGAGATTCAGGAACTAATCGTGGAGGAAAAGGAAGAGGCTTTGGGTAAAGATACCTCAAACTGTAGCATTCTGCTACATTTTGAAATATTTGAAATTTTAAAGGATTCTATAAAAAAGTCCTTTGATAGGGAGATGATTATGAAAATACCTTTCAGCTCTTCCTGATCAATTTACCCATTTCGTGCCACAAGAGGTCGACCCTGTTTATAGCGGCGGGTAGATTGGTATCCATTTCATCCTTTGTTTTTTTGAGGGCTGTCTGCAGTTCTTCAATAGACTTCTTTTGTTCCTCGGAAGTTGAAGTTTTTGTCTTCTCAAATATCTCGTTGATTAAATCAATCTCGGTTTTTGCGGTTCCAATATTTTTTGATTTCAATTCAATCTGTACCTTTAAAAGATGTCCCCTAATACTTGCCATTGCAGCATCGAATATCATTCTCTGTATCTTAGACTGGTTTTCCTTATTAGATTTGTTAATGGTTTCAAACTGATTTTTTAAATGTTCTTCCATGGAAGTAGGTTGTGACCCTTTAATAGTTGATAAATGTCTTTTTAGACATAAGTTCTTTCAATGACCAGATGTGGTCTGTTAGCCCAGCTGCAAGAGCGGGCGTTCTTCGTTGCCATTTTTGGGGAGCCTGCTTCCAAGTTGGAATTCGACGTTTCAATCCGCGATGAGGTCGGACAAAATTATAGTACCCCTGGTCAAGTTGGAAAAATTCAAAATCCTTCATATTTTCAATCCATTAGGGATAAGCCTAAAAACAGGCACATATATTGCTAACTCATTTTTTAGGAAAATGTATTACCGAAAGGAGGTCGATTTTATGTTTAAGAAAATTTTTCTTTTGTTGGCGATGGGTTTAATGATAGGCCTTATTTTCACTAATTGCGAGAAGAAGGCTGAGGTTCCAGAGGCTCCCAAAACTGAAGAGATAACTGTCTCATTGACGCCGGCCACTCAGGAGGTCAAAGGCGAACAGTTCACTCTTCAACTTTCTAATCTGAGGCTCATAAAGACAGTCGACAAATCCACGAAGGAATTAACCACCACTCCCTCTCTAAGGGGAACGATCAAGATTTTGAATCATTCAAAGAATATCCTGGATGTCCAGGGAGTGACCATTCAGTATCTCGATAGTTCAGGGAATCTCATTCCCTTTAAAACCGGAGAGAAAAAGGTAACGGTTTCATCATACTGGGCTGACCTTGAACCTGGGAAAGAATCAGAGAGTTATTTAGATGCTACCGTTCCAATAGTGGCTATCAAGGAGAAGTCGCTGAATAAGATTCAGGTCAACGTGGTCTATATTCCTTCGCCTTTGAAAAGAGAAGCCTTGGACATCCCCGTAAAAATGGAGGAGAAGTAATCAGGCACAGGGGGTTGATGAAAAACCGTAAAGTTCACGACCGATTTGTTCAATGCCGATGGTAGAAGACGAAGCCTGTTCGTTGAGTTGTTCAAGGGGGTGATTGTTGGGTGGAATCAGGGGCAAAGGTTCTCATTGTCGATGATGAAGAAAGCCACAGATTCCTTTTGTCTGAAGAATTGAAAGAAGAAGGTTACGAGCCCATCCTGGCAAAAAATGGGAAGGAAGTCATCCGAATGTTAAAGGATTTTAAACCGGACCTCATTATCTTGGATATCGTAATGCCTGTGATGGATGGAATGGAGACTTTGGGGCGAGTCATCGGTCAGCATAAGGATATCCCTATTATTTTCCATTCCTCTTACCCTCATTATAAAGATAACTTTATGAGTTGGGCTGCGGATGCTTATTTAACAAAATCTTCAGACTTAACAGAATTGAAGAAGGTGATAAGGAATCTTCTGGAGAAGAGAAGAAAACAATTGACCAATGTCATAGTTTCCTAAAAAATAGAGAGGAGGTGGGAAATGATGAACACTACAAAAAAGGAGGGAAAATCAAAAAAGGTGATCTTCAGTTTTCTGGCTCCTCACGCAGAGAGCGTCTCTATTGCAGGGGATTTCAATGATTGGAATACGATGAACCATCCCATGAAAAAGGATAAGAAAGGAATCTGGAAGGTTTCTCTCAATCTCGCTCCTGGAACTTACCAGTACAATTTCTTTGTGGATGGAGAATGGCAGTGCGATCCCAATTGCACCGATCGTGTTGAAAATCCCTTTGGGACCTTTAATTGTGTGAAGAAGGTGGAATAAAAAGTCTTTAAGGATTCTTGAATAATAAAGAGAATGACGACATCCAAAAAAGAATGGACATTGGAGCTGGGGGCGAATGTTTTAAAAGAGGGGATTCGATTCAGAGTTTGGGCTCCAAAGGTTTCATCCTTATCCTTGAGAACTGTGGGAGAACCCAAAGAAATCCTAATGGATCCCGAAAAGAATGGATATTTCACCACCTTCGTCAATGGCCTGGGTCCTGGAACGAAGTACTTCTATCTTCTGAATGGGAATCGACAGAGGCCCGATCCTGTTTCGCGATTTCAACCCGAAGGGGTTCATGGTCCCTCCGAAGTCGTCGATCCCAACGAGTTTAAATGGGAGGATCAAGATTGGAAGGGAATTCCTCTGGAACAGATAATGTTCTACGAGATTCATAGCGGAACGTTCACTCCCGGAGGAACTTTCGAAGCCATCATCTCTGCGATCGACTATCTTAAAAACGAACTTGGAATAACGGCCATCGAGTTGATGCCCGTTGCCCAATTTCCGGGAGAGCGAAATTGGGGGTATGACGGAACGTATCTTTATGCGCCTCAAAATAGCTACGGCGGTCCAAATGGGCTGAAGAGCCTGGTCAACGCATGCCATAAGAACGGGTTGGCTGTGATCCTTGACGTCGTTTACAACCATTTAGGGCCGGAAGGGAACTACCTCAGTGACTATGGCCCTTACTTCACTGATCGTTATAAAACCCCTTGGGGTCCTGCGATCAACTATGACGGTCCAGGAAGCGACGAGGTTCGTAAATTTATTATCCACAACGCCCTTTATTGGGTGACGGAATATCATATCGATGGCCTTCGGATTGATGCCATCCATGGAATCTTCGATTTCAGCGCTAAACACATCCTGTTCGATATACGAGAAGCTGTTCATCAGCAGGCAAAAGAATTGGGTCGCCATATCGTGGTGATCGCCGAAAGTGACTTGAATGATGTACGTGTGATCGATTCTCCGAGGAGAGGAGGATATGGCCTGGATGCTCAATGGAATGACGATTTCCACCACTGCCTCCATACCGTCCTGACAGGGGAACGGAATGGATATTACCAAGATTTTGGAGACTTCAACCAACTCGTTAAATCACTCCGTGAAGGGTTTGTCTACAGCGGTCAATATTCCGCCTATCGAAAGAGGCGACATGGAAGTTCTTCGAAACATCTTTCGCCCAGTAAGTTTGTCGTCTTCTCCCAGAATCATGACCAGGTGGGAAATAGAATGAAAGGGGATAGGCTCAGCACCCTCGTTTCTTTTGAGGCATTGAAACTTGCTGCAGGGATTGTTTTGCTCTCCCCGAATATTCCCCTTCTCTTCATGGGAGAAGAGTATGGGGAAGAAGCCCCCTTTCAGTATTTTGTCAGCCACTCCGATCATCTATTAATTGAGGCGGTCAGAAGAGGCAGAATGGAAGAATTTTCTGCTTTTCGATGGGGAGGAGAGATACCGGATCCCCAGGATGAAATGACCTTCTTACGCTCCAAGATAGATCTCGATTTGCGACATCATGAAAAGAATAAAACACTCCTTGAATTTTATAAGATGTTGATCAGGCTTAGGAAGGAAATCCCTGCGTTATCTTTTCAGGACAAAAAAGGCCTACAGATCAAATCCTTTAAGAGGGAAAAGGCGATAATTATGAAACGAGAACATGTGGGGGATCGAGTGATCGCTGTCTTCAATTTTAATGACAAACCCATTAAAATTGAAACGATGGTCCAGAAAGGGCGCTGGCAAAAGATATTCGCCTCAGCATCTGAAGAATGGGGCGACATTGGTGCCTTGGTTCCAGAATCCATCGTTTCCAGTGGCTCAGAAGTGAGCCTCATCCTCGATGCCTATGCCTTTGCTCTTTATGGGCAGGTGAAGGAGGTTTGATATTCTATAGAAAGAGGTGGTATAAATTCTATCTATGGAACAAAAGAATCTCTCATCAGAGGAAGAGGCGAAGGAAATTTTTTATTTGGTAGCCGATCACCTTGATGTTTATAGAAGGGTCCCCGTTGCCACTTACCGACTTCAATTAAATCACCAGTTTAGATTTTCAGATGCAAAGTCCGCCGTCCCTTACCTCCATGCGTTAGGTGTTTCTGATTGTTACACTTCCCCTTATTTTAAAGCGTGTAGAGGAAGCCCCCATGGATATGATCTTCTGGACCACAATCTCCTCAACCCAGAAATCGGTACGGAGAAGGAATATGACGAATTCATCGATGAATTGAAAAGATATGGAATGGGTCAGATCCTCGATATCGTACCTAATCACATGAGCATTGCTTCAGATGAGAACAGTTGGTGGATGGACGTCTTAGAAAACGGCCCCAGTTCGATCTATGCCGATTTTTTTGATATTGATTGGGAACCGGTGAAGGATGAGCTCGAAAACAAGGTTCTTCTTCCCATTCTGGGAGACCAATACGGTCGCGTCCTTGAAAATCGAGAGTTGAGTCTAGCCTTTGAAGAAGGAGGCTTCTTCCTTTATTATTACGACCGAAAATTTCCAGTGGCCCCCATCCCTTACGGGAAGATATTAAAGTTTCGTATCGATGAGCTGGAGAAGAAGATGGGCAGTGATCATTCCCACCTTCAGGAACTCCTCAGTATCCTTACAGCCGTTGACCATCTCCCCCCGCGGACAGAAAAAGATCGGGAAAAGATTTTAGAAAGGCGAAGGGAAAAGGAGATCATTAAGAAGAGACTGTGGAATCTTTATAACGAGAGTGAGGCGATTCGTTCTTTTATTAACGATAATATAAGGATTTTTAACGGGGATAAGAGTGATCCAAGAAGTTTTGATCTTCTTGATGAGTTGCTGAATGATCAAGTTTATCGCCTCTCGCACTGGCGTGTGGCAACCGAGGAGATCAACTACAGGCGGTTCTTCGACATTAATGAACTTGCAGCTATTCGAATGGAGAATCCCCTTGTTTTCAAGGAGACCCATCGATTAATTTTTAAACTGATCAGGGAAGGAAAAGTCACTGGGTTGAGGGTTGACCATCCAGATGGCCTCTATAAACCTGCGGAATACTTTTACCGATTACAGAAAGGTTGTTTTATCCAATTTTGTCTCCGGGCCCTTCCCTCCACCGCAGATGAATCTACCTTTGAGGAGAGGATCCGTTCCCTATATGACGAGGAAGTATCGAAAAATCCCTCCTCGCCTCTTCGTATGCCCCTCTACATTGTGGGCGAAAAGATTTTGACCAAGAGTGAAAGGATGCCTGAGGACTGGCCTATTTTTAGCACTACCGGCTATGTGTTTTTGAATTCCGTGAACGGCATCTTTATCGATATGGAAAATGCCAAAGCCTTTGATGAGATCTATTTGAGATTTATCAGGTCAAGGGTGAATTATCAGGATCTTATGTACGAAAAGAAGAAATTGATCACGCAGACCTCTATGCCCAGTGAGATCAATACCCTGGGCCGCTATCTCAATCGTATTTCAGAAAAGAATCGAAACACCAGAGATTTTACGCTCAACAGCCTCACCACTGCAATCATTGAGGTGATCGCTTATTTTCCTGTGTACAGGACATATGTGACAGAATCCGGGGTGAATGAGAGGGACCGACGTTATATAGAACAGGCGGTCTCAAGGGCAAAAAGAAAGAATCCATCCATCAGTGCGACCATCTTTGATTTCTTAGAAAATGTCCTTCTGCTCCAATATCCGGAGGGTTTTAAGGAGACCGATAAGATGGAGTGGCTGGATTTTGTGATGAGATTTCAACAAATCACAGGGCCCGTGATGGCGAAAGGGGTCGAGGACACGGCCTTTTATGTTTATAACCGTTTTGTCTCCCTCAACGAAGTGGGCGGAAACCCGGAGAGATTTGGTACGTCTCTCGATACCTTCCATGGACAGAATATCGAAAGAACGAAATTCTGGCCGTGTGCAATGATCACGACATCGACGCATGATACAAAGCGGGGCGAGGATGTCAGAGGGAGGCTAAATGTCCTCTCCGAAATCCCTGAGGAGTGGAGAGATTGTCTTATCAAATGGAGTCGAATCAACAAGAAGAAGAAATCGGTGGTCGATGGCCAATGGGTACCTGATCGAAATGAGGAATACTTACTTTATCAGACTCTTGTCGGAGTCTGGCCTATGTCTCCCTTGAACGAAACGGACTATGAGATTTTTAAAAAGAGAATAAAGGATTACATGCTCAAAGCAGTTCGGGAAGCGAAAGTGAATACGAGCTGGATCAGCCCAAATATTCCTTATGAGGAGGCATTATTGAAATTTGTTGATGATCTTCTCTCTTCTCCTCAGAATAGTCCATTCCTAAGAGATTTTGAGACATTTCAGAAAAAAATCTCCTTTTATGGGATGTTCAATTCCCTTTCTCAAACCATTCTGAAAATCACTTGTCCTGGGACTCCTGACTTTTACGAAGGGACAGAGATATGGGATTTCAGCCTTGTGGACCCTGACAATCGAAGACCAGTTGACTACTCCACAAGGAGGCGTATGTTAGAAGATTTGAAGAGAAAAATAGCAGGATCTCCACCCGATCTTAGGGAATTTGCCAGGGGGCTTCTTCAAGAATGGAGGGATGGCTCTATAAAACTTTATGTCACATTTAAGGCCCTTAATTACCGGACGGAAAATCATCGACTCTTTATGGAGGGTACTTATATTCCTTTGATGAGTGTAGGAGATTTAAAGGAACACGTGTGTGCTTTTGCAAGACGGAGAGAAGATCAAATCGTTCTGACGATCGTTCCCAGGTTTTTAACTCGTCTTATCGGTGCGCATGAAATGCCTTTCGGCAAGGAGGTGTGGAAGGATTCAAAGATTGTGATCCCTGATGAATTGGAGGGAGACAGGTTTTATAATATTTTTACGGGAGAGACCATTAAGAAGGTTGAACAAGATGGGCAAAAAGCATTAGCCCTTCGTGAGATATTGGCTTATTTTCCAGTGTCGATGCTGGAAAAAGTTTAAGGAGGGTGCAATGAAGATTATCTATAGTTGGGTGATTCCGTTGTTCGCATATTTGATTTGGGCTGCATTGATCTTCATTACCATTCCAGCTCTCATGCGATATCTAAAAAGGAAGGCGGAACAAACCCGACACACCTTCGATGAGATCCTTGTTTCATCTTTAGGAATCCCCTTCATCTTATTCTTCCTCGGGATTGGATTAAATCTTTTGATTGATATCGTTCCTTTCCCTCCAAAATGGGTCAAATACTCCGATGCTCTTCTCATCATCCTTTTCGTTCTGGCCGGTTACCTCTTTTTGGATCGGTTGATGATGGAGGTCCTTCGACGATATAGCAAGAAAGTCGACTTCATTGCCTCCTCGGCAGGGGTGATGAAGACCCTCTACCGGATCGTTATCTTAGGATTCGTCTTTCTCATCATCCTCGACCGACTTAAAATCACGATCACTCCATTTCTCGCTTCTTTGGGAATAGGGGGATTGGTTGTGGCTCTGGCCCTTCAGGACACACTGGCTAATTTTTTCTCCGGAATCTATATCTTTTTTGATAAACCCATCCGAATTGGGGACTATATCATGTTGGAGTCGGGGCAAGAAGGTTATGTGTCCCATATTGGATGGCGAAATACGAGGATTCGAATGCTCCCCAATAACATCGTCATCGTTCCGAATGCCAAGCTGGTGAGCAGCCAGATCACCAATTTCTATCTTCCCGAACCGGAGATGGCGGTTCTTGTCCAGGTAGGGGTGAGTTATCAAAGTGATCTGGAGAGGGTAGAGAGGGTAACCATCGAGGTGGCCAAGGAGGTTCTTCAGGAGGTTGAGGGAGGGGTGAAGGAGTTTGAACCCTTTATCCGGTATCATACCTTCAGCGATTTCAGCATCAACTTTACGGTCATCCTTCGGGGAAAAGAGTATGTCCATAAATATTTGATCACTCATGAGTTCATTAAACGGCTTCATCGGCGCTACCAACAGGAAGGTATCGAAATCCCATTCCCCATTCGAACGGTTTATATGAAAGGAGAAGCATCAAGAAGTTAAAAGACCTCTCATCTTGGGGGGAAGATGGATCCGAAAAAATTGATCGCTGTTCTCTATAATGAAACTCCAATGTGTCATAAAGAGGCCGATTCTGATCTTCAAGCGGTGCCTTTGCATTTCAAACCCTATCCCTATTTTGATCTAGATATCAGTGATACCGAAGAAGACATACATGAAATCGTAGGTGCACTCCAGAAGGAGGGGTTTGACGTTTTCAGTTTCAATATTCGAGACAGTTTTGAAAACCTTGTGAAGGCGTTAACAGAGAGAAGACCGAATGTCATCTTTAATTTAGTGGAGTCGCATCTTGACTCCTCCTTATCGGAAATGATGGTGACTGGCATATATGAGATGCTCGGCATACCCTATACAGGATCACCCCCTCTCACCCTGGGCATTTGCCAACGGAAGGGACTATCCAAGAAGATCCTTCGGGCCAATAAAATTCCTACTCCTCCATTTAAATTAGTTACAGATGGAAGAAGTTTACTTCGACACGGATTACATTACCCTCTGATCGTGAAACCTACTTGGGAGGATGGAAGCATCGGAATCGAAAATGAATCGGTCGTGTTTAGTCTCAAAGAATTGAAGCAACAGGTAGAGCACATTTTAGATGAATTTCATCAACCCGTGATCTTGGAGAAATTTATCGATGGAAGGGAGTTGAGCATCTCGATCATAGGAGCGGAGGATTTGGTGGTATTACCGATCTCGGAGGTTGACTTCTCCAGCATGCCTGATTCTCTTAATCCTATTTTAACCTATCAGGCAAAATGGGAACCGAAGCACGTAGCCTACCATCGAACCATTCCTGTTTGTCCTGCCCGTCTTTCAAAAAAGATAGAGAGGCGAATCGAAGAAGTTGCTCTCAAGGCATATCGGATCATGGGTTGCCGTGATTATGCCCGCATTGACATCAGATTGGATAGAAAAAACAATCCCTTTGTTTTGGAAGTAAACCCTAATCCACACCTCGCAGAAGGAATGGGATTCATGCGTTCCGCTGAGGCATATGGGCTTTCCTTCGGTCAGACCCTTGGAAAGATCGTGGAATTTGCATTGAGCCGTTTCCAAAAATAAAGGGCGTCAAGGAGAGATTCGTCATGGAGTTGGAGGGAAGGAAGAGAGTTGTTATCGAAAACCTAAAGCCAGAAGTTGACGGTGGCCGCTTTCCCATTAAGAGGGTCGTGGAGGAAAAGGTCGTGGTGATGGCAGATATTTTTGCCGACGGACATGATTCCATTTCAGCAAGACTTTTATATCGAAGGCTGAAGGATGATGAATGGAAAGAAGTCCCGATGAGATTGATGGAGAACGACAGGTGGAGAGGGGAATTTGTTGTCGAAGAAATTGGAATTTATCACTATACCGTGGAAGGGTGGGTTGATAATTTTAAGACCTGGCAAAAAGATCTCAAAAAGAAATTTGATGCGGGTCATGATTTAAGGGTCGATATTCTGATAGGAGTGGGATATGTCGAAGAGACATCCAAAAGGGCCTCAAAAGAAGACCAGAAGAAACTCATCCGTTTTGCCGAAGTTCTAAAAAAGGGAGAGGGGAAAGAGGAAGCTGTTTCCGTTGCATTGGGTGAAGAGCTAACGGAATTAATGCAGAAATACCCTGATAAAACGTTTGCCACCTCTTATGAAAAGGAGCTGGTTGTGGCGGTCGATAGAGAAAAAGCTCTTTTCAGTACATGGTACGAACTATTTCCCAGGTCATGCTCTTCGGAACCGAATAGACATGGAACCTTCAAGGATTGTGTGAGACTCCTTCCAGATATAGCGAAGATGGGTTTTGATATCCTCTATCTTCCTCCCATTCACCCAATAGGGAGGACGAACCGGAAAGGGAAGAATAATGTCTTGGAGGTGAGCCCAAAGGATGTCGGAAGCCCTTGGGCGATAGGGTCAAAGGAAGGGGGGCACAAAGCGGTTCATCCTCAACTCGGAACCTTAGAGGACTTTAAAAGATTGGTAAAAAAGGCAAAAGATTATGGAATAGAAATTGCGATCGACCTGGCTTTTCAATGTTCTCCTGACCATCCTTATGTGAAAGAGCACCCGGAGTGGTTCAGATGGCGTCCCGATGGAACCGTTCAATTTGCTGAGAACCCTCCCAAAAAGTATGAAGATATTCTTCCCCTGAACTTTGAAACTGACCACTGGGAGGAACTGTGGAAGGAGCTTAAGGATGTTGTTCTTTTCTGGATAGGGCAAGGAATATATATCTTCAGATTGGATAATCCCCATACCAAGTCCTTTTCTTTCTGGGAATGGCTGATCAAGGAAATTAAGAGAGAATACCCTGAGGTTATTTTCCTCTCCGAGGCCTTCACAAGGCCAAAGGTCATGTACCGTCTTGCTAAAGTTGGATTTACACAGTCTTACACTTACTTCACCTGGAGGAATACAAAGAGGGAATTAATAGAATATCTTAACGAACTGACACAGAGCGAAGTGAGAGAATATCTCCGACCTAACTTCTGGCCTAATACACCAGACATTCTTCCCGAGCATCTACAATATGGAGGAAGGTCAGCCTTTATGATCAGGCTGGTTCTTGCCGCAACCCTCTCTTCGAATTATGGCATTTATGGACCCGCCTTTGAGCTCTGTGTCAACGAGGTTATTCCTGGAAAGGAAGAATATCTGAATTCGGAAAAGTACGAAATAAAGCACTGGGATCGGGACAAGCCCGGAAACCTTCAGGACTTTATCGCAAGGGTGAATCGGGTCAGGAGGGAAAACTCTGCTCTTCAGACCGCTTGGAATCTGCGTTTTTATGATGTGGATAATGATACCCTTCTCTTTTACGGAAAGGTAACGAGTGATCTCTCTAATATTATCTTGGTGGTGGTCAATCTTGACCCATTTCATACACAATCCGGTTGGGTAAGGGTTCCTGTGAGCGAATTGGGATTGGATCCTCATCAGCCCTACCTAGTTCACGATCTTCTCAGCGATGATAAATACATTTGGCAGGGAGAAAGAAATTATGTGGAGCTCAATCCTCATGTTTTGCCTGCCAACATTTTCAGGATAAGAAAGAGATTGAAAAGAGAAATGGATTTTGACTATTTCATGTGAGGAGTATCATTGATGTCGGAAAAGGAAATGTATCATCTCGAGGGGGATTCTTTTTGGTATAAGGATGCCATCATCTACGAATTGCATGTGAAGGCCTTTTATGATAGTAACGGTGATGGAATTGGTGACTTTCAGGGGCTTACAGAAAAACTCGATTACATTAAGGATTTAGGCATCACAGCCATCTGGCTTTTACCCTTTTATCCCTCCCCTTTAAGAGATGACGGATACGATATTTCGGATTACTTTGATGTGCATCCAGATTATGGCACTCTGAAAGACTTTAGGGAATTCTTGAGGAAAGCCCATGAGCGAGGGATTCGTGTCATCACAGAACTCATTATCAACCACACGTCTGATCAGCATCCTTGGTTTAAACGGTCAAGATATGCAAAACAGGACTCTCCCTGGAGAAACTTTTATGTCTGGAGCGACACACCCAATAAGTATAAGGATGCGAGGATCATTTTTAAAGATTTTGAGACTTCCAACTGGGCCTGGGATCCTGTTGCCGAGGCCTATTACTGGCACCGCTTCTATTCTCACCAACCTGATTTGAATTATGATAATCCTCATGTAAAAAAGGCCGTATTCCGTGTGCTTGACTTCTGGTTCGGGATGGGAATCGATGGTCTTAGATTGGATGCCGTTCCCTATCTGTTTGAGCGTGAGGGCACCAATTGTGAAAACTTACCTGAGACTTACGACTTTTTAAAAGAATTGAGGGCCCATGTGGATAGCAAGTTCAAGAATCGAATGCTCCTGGCAGAGGCAAACCAATGGCCAGAAGATGCAGCAGCCTATTTCGGCAACGGTGATATGTGTCATATGGCTTACCATTTCCCTTTAATGCCGAGAATATTTATAGGACTTCAGATGGAAGACCGTTTTCCAGTTATCGATATCCTTGAGCAGACCCCCAATGTCCCCGAGGCCTGCCAATGGGCTTTATTTTTGCGAAACCATGATGAGTTAACCCTCGAGATGGTGACGGATGAAGAAAGAGACTATATGTACCGAGTGTTCGCCAGTGATCCCCATGCGCGGATCAACCTCGGCATTCGACGACGTCTGGCGCCCCTCATGAACAATAACAGAAGGAGAATAGAGCTCATGAATATGCTTCTCTTTTCCTTCCCTGGCACACCGGTCATCTATTACGGCGATGAAATCGGTATGGGTGACAACTACTATCTCGGTGACCGCAATGGAGTCAGGACCCCATTGCAATGGAGCCCTGACCGAAACGCTGGATTTTCGAAAGCCAATCCTCAGAAGCTTTACATGCCGATCATCATCGATCCGGAATATCACTACGAATCTCTGAATATAGAAAATCAACAAAGGAACCCCACTTCACTCCTCTGGTGGATGAAGCGGTTGATCGCTATGAGAAAAAAGTTCAAAGCCCTGAGCCGGGGGAGTTTAGAATTCCTTTTGCCAGAAAATGGGAAAGTCCTTACTTTCATTCGAAAATACGAAGAAGAATCGATCCTTATTGTTGCGAACCTATCGAGATATTTTCAAATCGTAGAACTTGACCTTGCAAAATATGTAGGATGTATTCCAGTAGACGTCTCCAGTCAAAACAGATTTCCAATCATTAGGGAATCCCCTTATGTTCTTACCTTGGGGCCTCATAATTACATCTGGCTTTTACTCAAAAAAGAGGAAGAGGCCATCAGCATTACTGGCGAAAAGACCATTCCGGAACTTCATACTACAACGAGCTGGGAGATGGTGCTGAAGGGTGAAACACGTGAGAGACTGGAGAACGAGATTCTCCCAAAATATTTGAAGAGCTGCCGCTGGTTCGGGGGAAAGGCAAAAACGATCCGGAACATTAGCATTATGGAAAGCATTCCATTTGTGAAAAATTCTGATGTTTCATACGCACTTATTCTTGAAGTGAAGTATACCGAGGGCGCGAAGGATTTATATCTATTACCTCTCTCATTCGCTGTAACGAGGAAGGACGAAGGACTTTTGGAAGAGTTTGTCGTGGAGGGCTTACGCGTCAAACTTGACTATGAATGGTTGACTATCAAAGCAAAACTGATTATGGAGGAATTTCCCCAGAGTGTCATTGCCCGCCTTTATGTGGGCGAGGACGAAGGGATTCTGTACGATGCGGTTTATGACGTTAAGTTTCGCGATACCCTTCTCGACACGATCACGAGAAGGAGGAAGATAAAGGGCAACAAAGGTGAACTGGTTGGTTTTCAGGGGAAGGTGTTGAGAAGATTATTAAACCATCAAGAGCTCTCACTGGCTTCCCAGGTGCTTAAAGCAGAACAGAGTAACACTTCCTTCCTCTATGAAGACAAATTTTACTTTAAGCTTTTTAGAGGTCTCAAAGAGGGGATCAATCCTGACCAGGAAATCATACAATTCCTGACCGAAAAGGTGAGCTTTCAGTATATCCCACCTTTTGCTGGAAGTATTGAGTATCGACGGCCAGGTTCGGAACCCATCATTATAGGTCTGCTTCAGGGTTTCATACCCAATCAAGGGGATGCCTGGACTTATACACTGGATACACTGGGGAGATATTTCGAACAAGTTCTATCCAGAGTAAGGGAAATTCAGGAAGCTCCGAAGGCAGCGGTTTCTCTTTTCGATATAGACGTTGCCTCTATCCCACCCCTGCTCAGGGAAATGATAGAAGGACATTACCTGGAGATGGTTGCCCTCCTCGGAAAACGGACAGGGGAAATGCATCTTGCCTTATCATCGTTACCCAAGGAGCAAGACTTTGCCGCTGAGCCATTCTCCATGCTTTATCAGAGGTCTGTTTATCAATCGATGCGAGCCCTTTTGAGAAGAGCTATGCAAGCCTTAAAAAATCATATCCAGAATCTCCCCGAGTCTTTAAAGGGAGAGGCTTCTTTTATCCTTGGGTCCGAGCAGAAAATACTGACCCATCTGCAGGAGATCGTGGGTCGAAAATTCTCAGCGATGAAGATTCGGATACACGGTGATTATCACCTCGGCCAGGTTCTCTATACAGGAAAAGATTTCATCATCATTGACTTTGAGGGCGAACCTGCACGTGCGTTGAGCGAAAGAAGATTGAAACGCTCACCCCTCAGAGATGTGGCAGGGATGGTGCGATCATTCCATTATGCGGCATTCATCGCTCTTTTTAAGGAAGCCTCGATCAGATCGGAAGATATTCCTGTTTTAGAACCTTGGACCAACCTCTGGTATCAATATGTGTCCGGGGTTTTCCTCAAATCGTACCTTGATACGGTTGGAAAAGCACCTTTTATTCCCATAGAAAAGGAAGTTCTGGAGATTATGCTGAGGGCTTTTTTACTGGAGAAAGCAGTATACGAACTTGGATACGAATTAAACAACCGCCCTGAATGGGTAAGCATCCCATTGAGAGGAATAAAAGACCTGATGGGGGGTGAATAATGTCTAATGTCAGATCGAAGGGTAAAGAAGGCGTGAGATACGATATGACGCTTTTTACTGATCATGATATTTACCTCTTTAAGCAAGGAAGCCATTTCAGTCTTCATGATAAACTTGGCTCTCACATCACCACCGTCGATGGCGTGGAGGGAACATATTTTGCTGTGTGGGCACCGAATGCAGAGAAGGTCTCTGTGATGGGAGACTTTAATCAATGGAACAAGGAATCCCATCCTTTGAAAGTGAGGGAAGATGGTTCAGGAATATGGGAAGGATTTATCCCTGGCATTTCTAAGGGGGCTGCCTATAAATATTATGTAGTCTCCCGGTACAATAGCTACAGGGTGGAAAAAGGCGACCCCTATGCCTTTCATTGGGAGTGTCCCCCTAAAACAGCATCGATGGTATGGAATTTAAGCTATGAGTGGGGAGATGGCGAGTGGATGGGAAACAGGTACAAAGCCAATGCTCTCGATGCTCCAATGGCCATCTATGAGGTTCATTTAGGTTCTTGGAGGCGTGTTCCTGAAGAGGGAAATCGCTTCCTGACTTATCGGGAGATGGCCCCTTATCTTGTCAATTATGTCAAGGAGATGGGATTTACTCATGTTGAACTGTTACCCGTGATGGAACATCCTTTCTATGGCTCCTGGGGATATCAGACGGTTGGGTACTTTGCACCCACAGCGAGATATGGCACTCCACAGGATTTCATGTATCTGATTGATCAGCTTCATCAGAATGGGATAGGCATTATTCTCGATTGGGTGCCTTCTCACTTTCCAGGCAATGAATATGGACTTGTTTATTTCGATGGTACCCATCTTTATGAGCATGCCGACCCCAAGAAAGGATTTCATCCTGAATGGAAAAGCTATATTTTTAACCATAGTCGAAACGAGGTGAGAGCCTTTCTAATCAGCAGCGCCCTCTTCTGGCTCAATCAATACCATTTGGATGGTCTCAGGGTGGACGCGGTGGCCTCCATGCTTTACCTGGACTACGCAAGGAGTGAGGGCGAATGGGTACCAAACGTGTTTGGAGGAAGGGAAAGTATAGAAGCGATCTCCTTCATCAAAAGATTTAACGAAGCTGTTTATGGAGACCACCCTGATGTCCAGACCATCGCTGAGGAGTCCACGGCATGGCCCATGGTTTCAAGACCCGTCTATGTGGGTGGACTTGGATTTGGCATAAAATGGAACATGGGATGGATGCACGATACCCTGGACTATTTTTCAAAAGACCCTCTCTACAGAAAGTTTTGCCACAATCAGCTGACCTTCAGCATATGGTATGCCTTCTATGAAAATTTCATTCTTCCCCTTTCGCATGATGAAGTGACTTATGGAAAAGGTGCGCTCATTGGGAAAATGCCTGGAGATGAGTGGCAGAAATCTGCTAATCTCAGGCTTTTGTTTGGGTATATGTATGGCCACCCAGGTAAGAAGCTGATGTTTATGGGAGCGGAGTTTGGCCAGTGGAGGGAGTGGTATCACGAGGAGAGTTTAGAATGGCATGTTCTTCAATGCCCGTCTCATCAAGGAGTGCAAAGATGGGTCAAAGACTTAAACCATTTTTACAGAACAGAGCCAGCGATGTACGAGTTGGATTTTGGGCAGGAGGGTTTTGAGTGGATAGACTTTCACGATTGGGAAGGAAGCATTATCAGTTTTCTCAGAAGGGGAAAAAGTACAGATGATCTCATCCTCGCTGTCTGTAATTTCACCCCTGTCCCGAGGCACAATTACCGGATAGGGGTTCCTCGAGGCGGCTTCTGGAGAGAAGTTCTGAATAGCGATGCAAAGATCTACGGGGGTAGCGGTCATGGGAACTTTGGAGGCGTTGAGACCGCTCCGGTCCTTTCCCACGGGAAGTATCACTCCCTTTCCCTCATTTTACCTCCCCTCGGTGTTCTATTCTTTAAAAATGAAGGTGGTTAGAGATAACAGAATTTCCAGTAAGAGAGGTAAGAGGGATATCAATTCGCCATGCGCTAAGTGCTATGCTTTTTGACGTTGGGAGGCAATTCGATCATGGAACGATATATCTGTATTCACGGACACTTTTATCAACCCCCCAGAGAGAATCCCTGGCTCGAAGGCATTGAACTTCAGGATTCAGCTTATCCTTACCACGACTGGAATGAGCGGATCACTGCAGAATGTTATGCTCCCAATACCGCCGCTCGCATCCTTGACCCAGATCAAAAGGTCATTGACCTGATGAACAATTATTCAAGAGTCAGTTTTAATTTTGGTCCCACACTTCTTGCCTGGATGGAAAGGAATAAGGCAGAGGTCTATCAGGCGATTCTTGAAGCGGATCAATTAAGTATGGAGAGGTTCTCCGGCCATGGTTCAGCTATTGCCCAGGCTTACAACCACATGATCATGGCCTTGGCTAACCAAAGGGATAAGTATACCCAGGTCTTATGGGGGATAAAGGATTTTCAAAAAAGGTTTGGTAGGTCTCCGGAGGGGATGTGGCTTCCAGAGACGGCTGTCGATACAGAGACCCTTGAGGTGATGGCAGAGCTTGGAATCAAGTTTACTATCCTTGCCCCCAGACAGGCGAAAAGGGTGAGGAGAATAAGGAGAGGTGCTAAATGGCATGATGTGAATGGGGGAGGAATTGATCCCACAACGGCCTATCTCTGCATCCTTCCCTCTCAAAAGACGATCAGCCTCTTTTTCTACGATGGACCCATCTCTCAGGATATTGCCTTTGGAGGGCTGCTGAATAGCGGAGAGGCGTTTGCTCAAAGATTAGTTTCTGTGTTCAACGACCATAGGGATTGGCCTCAGATGGTGCACATCGCAACGGATGGCGAAAGTTATGGTCATCATCACCGTTTTGGCGACATGGCACTTGCTTTTTGTTTAAACTTCATCGAATCTCAAAACCTGGCTAAGATCACCAACTTTGGCGAGTATCTTGAGAAACATTCCCCAACCCACTGGGTTGAAATCTTTGATCATTCCTCCTGGAGTTGTATCCATGGGGTGGGGAGATGGAAAGAGAATTGTGGGTGCAACTCAGGAATGCACCCGGAATGGACCCAGTTCTGGCGAGGACCTTTAAGAGAGGCAATGGATTGGCTTAGGGATACCCTGGTTCCGATTTATGAAGAAAAGGGTCGAGAATATTTAAAAGATCCCTGGAAGGCAAGGGATGACTATATTGAGGCCATCCTTGATCGCTCCATTGAAAATGTAGAGAAGTTTATTGAGCGAAATGCGGTGAAGGAATTATCCAGGGAAGAAAAGACCCGTGCCTTAAAGCTCCTCGAAATGCAGAGAAATACCATGTTCATGTATACCAGCTGCGGTTGGTTTTTCGATGAGATCTCTGGAATTGAGACGACCCAGGTCATGCGGTATGCCGCCAGAGCCATTCAACTGGCCGAGGAGCTATCAGGGGCCTCTATTGAAAAGGACTATCTCCAGATCCTCGAAAAAGCAAACAGTAATATCCCGGAGTTTGAAAATGGTGCAAAGGTTTATGAGATGTTGGTCAAGCCGGCCCTGCTCGACCTCCTGAGAGTGGGTGCCCACTATGCGATCTCCTCGCTCTTTGAAGAGTATCCTGAAAGTACTCATCTCTTTTGTTATTCGGCAAATCGTGAAGTGTATGACAGGATTGATGGTGGGAGATCGAGGCTTGCGATTGGCAAAACGCGAGTCCTATCAGATATTACATGGGATGAAGAAATGATTAGCTTTGCCGTGCTTCATCTTGGGGACCATAATCTGAACGGAGGGGTTAGAAAATTTATGGGGGATGAAGCCTTTTCCACCATGCACGGAGAAATCAAGGAGGCTTTTAACAAAGGCGACGTTCCCGATGTGATCCGGCTGATGGTGAAACACTTTGGGATGAATAATTATTCTCTGTGGCATCTCTTTAAGGATGAGCAAAGAAAAGTGTTAGATCAGATTCTCCGTTCAACTCTGGAAGGAGTCGAAATTTCGTTCCGCAAGATGTATGAAAAGAATTATCCCATCATGAGCTTTCTCCAAAGTTTACAGATGCCCCTTCCCAAACCCCTTACTGTCGCTGCGGAATATATCGTCAATTTAGACTTGAAAAGAATTTTTGGGGAAGAGGATTTAAATACAGAAAAACTCCAAAGCTTAATTAATGAGACGAAAAAATGGTTCCTTGAGATTGATAAGGGGACGATAGGGTTTGTTGCCAATTCGTGGATAAACTCCCTCATAGAAAAAATCAATCAACAGCCTGAAGAAATACCTCTCTTTGAAAAGATAGAAAGTGCCTTGAAGTTGCTCATTTCCCTCTCTGTAGAAATAGATCTCTGGAAAGCCCAAAATGCCTACTTCTCCATCGGCAAGAAACTGTATGACCCGATGAAAGAAAAGGCAGAAAAGGGAGATGATTTTGCTAAACGATGGATCGAGGTTTTCCATCAGTTAGGTTCTCAGCTCCATGTAAAGATCCCATGACAAGTTTCTCCTTATCCACGATAAGTCTCGAGTGAACGGTTCTAATTTGAAGAGGCCAGAATGATGAAACGAGGCTGTGGAATTCTTCTTCACATCACCTCTCTCCCATCACCTTTTGGTATCGGTGACTTGGGATCAGGGGCCTATCGGTTCGCAGATTTTCTCTCTGAAACCAAACAGAGCTTCTGGCAGGTCCTTCCCTTAAATCCGACGAGCACCCTCCGGGAAAACTCTCCATACAGCAGTCCCTCTGCTTTTGCAGGTAATCCTCTTTTAATCAGCCCTGAATTGGTGATGAAAGAAGGTCTCTTGTCGAGATCCGGTTTGAAAGATGTTCCCTCTTTCCCTAATGGAAGAGTTCAATATCGAGCTGTGACGAAATATAAACAGACTCTTTTTCACACCGCTTATCAAAATTTTAAAGAACAGAGAAAGAGAGACTGGGAGTTTGATTCTTTCTGTCATGAGAACGCCCATTGGCTTGAGGATTATGCCCTTTTCACAGTTTTGAAGAGCCATTTTGGTGGAAGGGTCTGGAGTAGATGGCCAAAGGAGATAAGGGATAGAAAAGCTAAAAGGATTCACCTCTTAAAAGAGAAGTTTAGAGACAGAATGGAGATGAAAAAATTTCTCCAGCATCTATTTTTCAAACAGTGGCTTTCCCTTAAGAGTTATTGTAACAGCAAAGGCATTCAGATCATCGGGGATGTTCCTATCTATGTCAACTATGATAGTGTGGATGTCTGGGCCCATCCTGAGATCTTTAAGTTGGATGCGAATAAGGGACCGCTTACGGTGGCTGGAATTCCTCCTGATTATTTCAGTTCCACAGGGCAACTCTGGGGGAATCCCATTTATCGTTGGGATGTTTTGAAAAGAAAGAATTACTCCTGGTGGGTAAAGCGCATCGCCCATAACCTAAAGATCTTTGACATGGTGAGATTAGACCATTTTAAGGGTTTTGTAGATTACTGGGAGATTCCAGCAGGAGACAGGACAGCTGTAAATGGGACATGGGTAAAAGGCCCGGGAGAGGACTTTTTTTACGCCCACCAGAAACATTTTCCACACCTCCCTTTCATTGCAGAAGACTTAGGCCTTATCACCGCAGAGGTTCATTTATTGAGAGATCAGTTTGAGTTCCCTGGAATGCGTGTCCTTCAGTTTGCCTTTGGGAACGACCCTCTGGCAGAGGAGTACAAGCCAGCCCACTATATCCGAAATTGTGTGGCCTATCTTGGCACCCATGACAATGATACCCTGATCGGTTGGCTTCACGGGAGCAGGGATCACTCCACCCGGAAACCGGATGAAATAAACAGGGAGAGAAAAAATGCCTTAAAATACCTGGGATATCAGGGGAGAAGGAGAAAAGACATCCACTGGGAGTTTATCCGTTTGTTGATGATGTCTGTGGCCAATCTGGTAATCCTTCCCATGCAGGATCTCCTGGGTCTGGGAGAGGAGGCGAGGATGAATCGTCCCGCCACAGCCAAGGGGAATTGGGAATGGAGACTTTTACGAGGACAATTAACGCCTTCCTTGAGAAAGAGACTTGCGGAGATGACGAATATTTATGGGAGGGTGTAAAGGGATGGTCATCTTTGGAACAATTATTCGGTCATATTACTTTTAGCCAATGGATCAAACCTGGAGCGGTTGTCTCCATCCCCACCTTAGCTATTGCTACGCTCCTGGTCTATTTACAATTTTATTAATCTTCCTTTCGTCGATCAGGTGAAATAAGTTGATGCTTATTAAAGAAAATGTGGTAAAATAAGACCCAATTCTAATCAGGAGGATGTTCCATGAAATCCTATCGTTGGCTTACCATTCTTTTCTTGAGTTTTCTCGTCCTCAGTTGTGCGAAGGCAAGAACTTATTCGCTTTATCTCCGATATCAACCCAGCAAAGAATTTCCTTCCTTTCAGCAGAAGATCGGCTCCGCTCTTGGCATTGTCCCTTTTAAGGATGAAAGATTGGAAACGTTATATATTGGAATCCATACTCCTCTTCAAGGGGTCTCCAGTTACTTCAAGAGCGATCCATTTCCTTTGGAAAAGGCGATCAGAGACTCCCTCACTGAGGTTCTTTCACGCGAGGGTGTGAAAGTAGTCCCTGTGTCCACTTGGGATGGAAAACCAGAGTCTTTGAAGACTATGGAGACCGATTCCGTCCTCATGATCCAGATCAAGACGCTTTGGACGGAGGCAAAGGCTGTTCATTTCAAGACCAATGCAAAGACGTCCGCCCATTTCGTCATTCATTTAGGTGTGAAGAGGGAGGGAAAGGTTTATACAAAGAATGTGACGGTTGAAAAAGAGATGACGGTTTTCAGGTTGACGCCGGAAAAGGTGGAACAGACAGTCAACGAAATCCTGGCCGATATTTTCGATTCCTTCTTTTCTGATCCTTATTAAAAATGTGAGGAGGGAAAACCATGCAAATCTTTATCTGGGTAGTTTTTTTAATCGTTATCAGTATCGCCATCTTTGCTGTACAAAATTCGAATGCCCCTGCAGTGACGATAAAATTTCTCCTATGGAAATTTGAAACTTCTCTGATCTATACGATCTTAGGATCGATCGGTTTGGGAATCGTCATCGCCCTCCTCTTCTGGATTCCCAGGGCCATACGGGCTTCCTTCAAGAAGAAGAACATGCATCAGGAGACACCCTTAACTTAGCCATCACCGGGCGGAAAATAGGAGGAGGTCGTGAAAGGATTGAAGCTCTTTCGGGTATTGGGAATACAGATCTCTTTAAACTATACCTGGTTCATCGTCTTTGGATTGATCGCTTGGAGTCTGGCGAGCGGCTACTTTCCTTTTCACTATCCTGGACTGAGTCGGTCGGCACACTGGGCCATGGGATTTCTTGCAGCGGTCTTCCTTTTTCTCAGCGTCTTGGCCCATGAGATAACCCATTCTTACATTGCCAAGAGGGAGGGGATCGAGGTCAAAGAGATCACCCTCTTCATCTTTGGGGGAGTCTCCCAGTTAGGCAAAGAGCCAGATGATCCCCAGAAAGAGTTTAAGGTGGCGATCGGCGGCCCCATTTCCAGCCTTGTCCTCGCTCTGATTTTTTGGATCCTATCAAAGGTGACTTCTCAGGCTTCCAACCTCCTCCTCTTCACTGGTCTCTTAGGCTACCTGGCGTTTATTAATCTATCTTTAGCGATCTTCAATCTTATCCCCGGATTCCCTTTGGATGGAGGAAGAGTCCTCCGGGCCATTTACTGGAAAAAGACTGGGAGCTTGAGAAAGGCCACACGGATTGCCTCAGATACTGGAAAGTGGGTCGGGGTGGGGATTATTCTCTTAGGACTATTCTTAATATTGACGGGGAATCTCACTGGAGGGTTCTGGTTTGTCATTATCGGGATCTTTTTGCGCTCCGCTGCAGAAGGGGGTTATCAGCAGGTGGTGATGAAGGGTGCACTCGAAGGCGTGAAGGTAAAGGAATTGATGAGCAGAGGAGCGATCTCGGTACAACCTTCCCTTCGAATTGACCGGCTGGTGGAAGAGTTCTACCTCACCCACAAACATATTACTTATCCGGTGACGGAAGGAGAGAGGATTGTTGGGATCGTCACTTTGAAACAGGTAAAAGAGGTTCCACGGGATGAATGGCCAGAGAAGTTTGTGAGGGACGTGATGGTGCCCATTCGAGATGAGATCATGATCAACCCCGATGGGGAGGCGGTGGATGCGCTTCAAAGGATGATCCAGACCGGAGAGGGAAGGCTCCCTGTGGTTAAAGACGGAAAAGTAGTTGGAATGATCACTCGAAGGGACATTCTCAATCTTCTCGAAATCAAGACAGATCTGATAGGGTGAGAGAGATAAAGGAAGGCACCTATAGCATCAATGGATTGGAAAAAAGGGATCACTGAAAAGATCCGTCTGCTTCTGAATGCTTTAAAAAAATTTGATAGTGACCATGGATTTCTATTATCCTCCGGAATCACCTTCAACCTCCTCATCTGTTTAATTCCCTTAAGCCTTTTGTTGTTAGCCCTCGTTGGCAAGTACCTCTACAGTGATCGGGAAGTGTTAACTCATATCCGTCATTACCTGGAGAATGTGGCTCCTTCGTTAGACCCAAAGATTATGAAAAATATTTTGAGGATCATCAGGGATCGCAGAATTGTCGGAATATTGGGCATCGGAGGATTAATCTGGACCTCCACATGGGTCTTCAGTTCCTTAAGGACTGCCCTCAACATGATCTTTCAGGTCGAGAAGGATCGAGACATCCTCCGAGGGAAGGCGATCGATCTTTTCATGATCCTTTTGGCAGGGATCTTTTTACTCATAAGTATGATCTTCACCTCTGGAATCACCTTCATCCAAAGTTATCGATTTCAATCTATTATCGACATCGGTCCGATCCTTCAATGGATATTGAAATATCTCGTCCCCTTCTTCTTCACTTTTTGGATGTGCTTTTTGATTTACAAAATCATTCCAAATAGGAAAATCCGTTTCAAGACAGCTCTTCAGGCAGCCCTCTTCACCAGTCTATTGTGGGAGGTGGCAAAGCAATTGTTTGGATGGTATGTCCTGCACCTGGGAAGATTTTCTATGGTCTATGGTTCTTTAGGCACCTTGGCCATTTTCTTCTTATGGGTTTATTACTCCTCGGCCATTCTACTTTTGGGAGGAGAGATCGCCTTTTTATTGGAGAAAAGAGAAAATAGAACCAATGGCTGAGACAAAGCGACGGAAGACAAAGATTATCTGTACCATTGGTCCGGCGACCGAATCCCCTCAGATCCTGGAAGCCCTGATCCAAGCTGGGATGAACGTGGCACGGCTCAATTTTTCTCATGGAACTCATGAAGAGCACTTCGCAAAGATCAGGACCATCCGGCAGATCAGCGATCAGTTAAAACAGCCAGTCGCTATCCTTCAAGACTTGGCCGGGCCAAAAATTAGAGTGGGCAAGGTGAGGGAGGGTGGTGTAGAGTTGAGGCGGGGTGAAAAATTTGTCCTGACCAACCGAGAGATGATTGGTGATGAGAATGGGGTCTCTGTGACCTATCCCTTCCTTCCAAAAGAGGTAAAGCCTAAGGATACCATTCTTCTCTCTGATGGAACCATCGAACTTCAGGTCTTGGAGAGCAGTGGGAAGGATATTCAATGTCGTGTCATCGTTGGAGGGGTGCTAACATCCCATAAGGGAATCAACCTCCCCACTCGGACAATTTTGGCCTCTCCTTTTACGGAGAAAGACCGCAAAGATCTTCGTTTTGGTATTCAAAATGGAGTGGATCTGGTGAGTCTCTCTTATGTCAGAAATGCCGTAGATATCGATAGAGTCAAGAGGTTTTTGAAAAGGGCATCCCTCACTCTTCCTGTCATTGCGAAGATTGAACGAAGAGAGGCCTTGGAGAATATCGATGAGATCCTATTCACCTCGGATGGCGTGATGGTCGCACGGGGAGATCTGGGCGTGGAGACCCCCCTTGAGAGGATCCCAAATGTTCAGAAGATGCTGATTCGGAAAGCCAATGTTTTGGGGAAACCTGTGATCACCGCCACCCAGATGCTCAGATCCATGGTCGATCATACGAGACCGACAAGGGCAGAGGTGACAGATGTGGTCAATGCCATCTATGATGGGACGGATGCGGTCATGCTCTCTGAGGAGACTGCTACTGGGAGATTCCCTGTGGAGGCTGTTCAGATGATGGCCAAGATTGTTCAAGCTGCTGAAGAAGAGTTTCCCTTTAGTCAATTTTTAAGACGGGAAGCCGATGGATCGGCAGCCCTTCCTCAGGCAATCAGCCGTGCCGCCTCTCTCTTAGCTGAAGAGGTGGGGGCAATGGCCATCGTCGTTCCGACCGAGTCTGGAAGCACAGCACGATGGGTATCGAGACATCGTCCCCGACAACCTATCCTCGCTTTAAGTCGCCATCTCTCCACGGTGAGAAGTCTCAATCTCTGCTGGGGGGTCTATCCTTTTCTTGTCTCAGATTGGAGAGATACCGATGATATGTTAGAGAGGGCAAAGAGGATGCCTAAGAAGTTAGGCTTAGCTTCGAGGGGAGACAAGGTTATTATTATTGCTGGGGTTCCTATCAGCATTCCCGGAACCACCAATCTCATCAAGGTCGAGGTAGTGGAGTAGATCTACACATCTGCCCGAGAATGAATCATGTCAAAGAGAAGAAATTGAGAACTTCCCCTACGAAGGTTTACCCCGCCCCGCAGAAAGCCCCGTGATTTATCACGGAGATGAATGCTGTAAATCCGGGAGGACCCCAATGCCCCGCGTTTTAACGCGGGGTCGGGGTTTACTCTAACCCCCGTTCAACGAAGAAGCACGCGGACGAAAGCCTCTATCCCCCGACCCACTGCGCAGACCAGAACTGGAAGTTTCAGCAGAGTATCCCCAATTTTGCTTAACTTCCGCAAGCGAACGGCAGTATCCCGAACAGTGGTGATGCTTTCCTCTGTTCTGTCCACTTGCCGATGGATGGATTGCAAGATAATATTGAACTCTTTAACGATGACAGTCAGGTCATGGCTCAGGGGAACGATATGCATACGGGCTATCTCAAAAAATTTTTCCATCTCACGGGCGGTTCGGCGAATCTGTAAAAGAATCGAGATTTGAATGACCACGGCAATCACCAGGATCGCCGCAATGACAGTGACGCTGATGGTCAGTATCATGGACAGTGATTTCCTTTCGATTTAGGCCTTGGTCTTATTCTTCTCTTCTTTCTTAGAAAGTTCATGCTTGGTGGCTTCAATACCGGCTTCAGCCGCTTCTTTCACTTTCTTCACCTCTGTTTTGGCTTCCTTTATAACCGCGGACGCCTTTTCCTCCGCCTCCTTCAAAATCTCCTTCGCTTTAAGGCGTCCCTCTTCAATGATGGCCTTCGCTTTAACCCGCGCTTCTGAGTAAAGATGCTTTGATTCGTCGAGGGCTTCCTCCCCTTTCTGCTTGAGCTCAGCCCTCAGCTCTTTTCCGGATTTAGGAGCAAAAAGAATGCCTGCCAGTGCGCCTAAGAAACTGCCAATCAAAAACCCCCGCAAGAAGCTGCTAGAATTACTCCCATTCCCTGCCATTTTAAATCCTCCTCGTATGATGTATTTTGTTTTAAACCCAAGGATCCTACTCATAATTATAATATGAAAACACGGTTGTGGTGTCAAGGAGATATACTCGTTCTGTCAAAAATGAAATTGTCAAAATTATCTTCTTTAATCATCAATCTGCTTAATAAATTTGAGTAGAGTTTTGTGAGATGAGCTGGCTGAAAAAGTGAAGCCTTATCTTACGGATTTCCAGTTGTAATGTAGGATATTGGAAAAAAATTTGAAACTCGCTAGTACAGGAAGAGGTCTGCATCGAGGGGTTCACTTGCAAGATTTCAACTTTTAGAAATGATAAAAATCATCACTTTCAATCTGAAACCAAGTAAATATTCCAACTTTTATAGTGAACGACCTCGAAAAGTAGTCATTGCGAGGAGCGAAGCGACGTGGCAATCTCATGAGATTGCTTCACTTCGTTCGCAATGACACCTGATGGATGTCAACTTATTTAAGTCGTTCATTATAGTTAGGTTGATCAATTTCTCTTTAATGGTTAAGTTGTCAAAAGAAGGTCTAAAGGGTAATAGGGGCTCTCGCAGAATCCAGTTTTAACAATAATTCTTGTTTTAGTTGGGGAGCAGAAACAAAATGGATGCCCTGCATGCCTAAGGAGGCTGCTACTTCCACATGACCTTTGATATCATCGATGAATAAAATCTTTCGGGGTTTGACCGAGGCCCACTCGATTGCTTTTTGAAAGATTTCAACAGCAGGTTTTTTGAATCCAACCTCGTGAGATAGAATCCATTTGTCAAAAATTCGGGTGACGGGAAATTTTGAAAGGATGCAATCGAAGTGGAGAGGATTGGTATTTGAAATTAGTCCGAGTCTCTTTTTTCCCTTTAAGAAGTAGATGATCTCAGAAACCTCCTGATCTTCAGTAAAAATATCATTCCAGAGCGGAACGAACTCCTCAAAGGAGAGGGAGAGCTGAAAACGTTCTTTCAGGGATTGAAAGAATTCGAGAGAGGATATCTTTCCCGTTTCAAAAAGGTTGATCGCCCCATTTTGAAAATTGAATAAATAAGAAAATATATTCGGAGGATCTTTAAACTTCTCTCTGCGAGAAAATTGAGAAAGTCTCTCTGCAATCTGATAGTGGTTGAAGGGAAGAATGACATTGCCCAGATCGAAGAGGATAACCTCGATTTGAGATCGACTCATTTATGCCCCCTCACTCCCACCCTCTCCCCTCTGGGGAGAGGGGAAGGGTGAGGGGAAAAATATTCAGCGATGGCTTGAGCCAGAGCAGGGATCGTATATTTTTTAGGCTGGATCCGAACCTTCAATCCCCATTCCTTCACAGTCCTTGCAGTGACCGGTCCAATGCAGGCGATCGCAATATCTTTCAAGAGCTTTTTAAGATCTCTTCCTTTGAGAAGTTCAACGAAATGGTTGACCGTGGAAGAGGAGGTAAAGGTGATGGCATCGATTCCCCCTTCAAGTAGGAGTTGCCTCAATCGCTTTGATCCTCCTCTCGGCTTGACCGTTCGGTAGACCTCGACCACGTCGACAACTGCCCCCATCTTCCTTAGACCTTTCGGAAGAATATCTCGCGCCCTTTTAGCCCGAGCCAAAAGGATTCGCTTCCCTTGGAGATTCTTCTTTTCGAAACTCTTGAGAATCCCCTCAGCCACAAATTGTTTGGGCATAGAGGTGATCCGAATGCCCTTCTCCTTCAGCCTCTTGGCTGTGGCTGGCCCGATGGCAATGACTTTTTGAGAAGAGGAGAGAGAGTGTCCCCTTTTTTTGTCTATCAATCTTTTCCAGAAGAAATTTACTCCGTTTACACTGGTGAAGATAATCCAATCATAAGAGTTCAACTTATCGACGGTCCGGTCAAGTTCCTTCCAACTGCGTGGAGGTAAAATTTCAATGGTCGGATATTCGATCACCTCTGCTCCGAGATTTTTGAGCCTGGTTGCAAATTCCGCAGACTGGTCCCGGGCTCTCGTGATCAGAATCTTTTTGCCCCTCACCCCCCCCTCTCCCCTTGGGGGAGAGGGCACGGGTATGGTAGGTCCTGATCTCTGGTATATCTTCTCGAGAATTTCTCTTGCTCCTTTACTCAAAAGAATATCAGCCAACTCGATTCCCAGCTCTTCTGCTTTCTCAATAGGTCCCTCAACTCGGTGCCGGATAAGCCTTTTTCCGTCGATCGTTCCCACCATCCCATCGATTTGTAGCGTGGTTCCGTTAATTTGGCCAAAGGCTGCAATTGGAACCTGGCAGCCTCCTCCTAACTTCTTAAGGAACGCCCTCTCTGCTGAGATGGTGATTGCCGAGGAAGGATCATTAAGGAATCGAATTCTCTCTTCAACCTCTTCGTCATCCATCCTTGTCTCAATTCCCAAGGCTCCTTGCCCAATGGCTGGGAGGGAGATCTCCGTAGATACGATTTCGGTAATCCTATCCTCAAGAGCTAACCTTTTTACTCCTGCATAGGCCAGGATGATTCCATCCAGGTTCAGCGTCTTTAATTTCCTCAATCGGGTATCTAAATTTCCCCTCAAGGGGACCATCTCAAAGTCGCTTCTGAAACGGAGTAGTTGGGCTTGCCGTCTCAGACTGCTCGTTCCGATCTTTGCCCCTGGAGGAAGATTCTTTAACAAAGTCCCATCGTTCGAGATAAGGACATCCCGAGGGTCTTCCCTCTTTGTGATGGCAGAGAGATGGAGCCCCTTCGGCAGTTCAGTAGGGACATCCTTGATACTATGGACGGCGAGGTCAATCCTTCTCTCAATCAAAGCCTCTTCAATCTCTTTGACGAAGAGGCCTTTTCCCCCAATCTTCGCCAGGGGAGCATCTTTTATCTTGTCACCCGTCGTCTTAATTTTGATCAAAGTCACCTTGAGATAGGGGTGGACCTGAATCAATCTCTCTTTCACCCAATTGGCCTGGTAAAGGGCGAGTTGGCTTCCTCGGGTTCCGATCCTGAGTTCTTGCGAATTCATTGGAGTTTTCGGCCTTTCTGGAATTGAGCCTTCCGGTTCAATTTGAATCGTCCTTTTCTTTCTCCTCTTCGGATGGTTCCGATGATATCACCGGAAGCCCGAAAAGGGTTCGGAGGGCATCGAGGTAGAAGTCGGCCATGGCATCCTCATCCTTCTGTTTGAGAAGGGTGAGAGGAGCATGGAGGATCTTGTTGATGATGGCAGAGGTGAGTGCTTCCAAAGATTGTCTCTCTTTGTCTGAGAAATCGGGATGCATGGAAAGGATCTTTGCCAACTCATTGCTACGGATCTCCTCAAATTTTTTCCTTAAGGAGACGAGGGTTGGAGTTACTTCCAGGGATTGATACCAGTTAACAAATTTAATGACCTCGTCTTGAACAATAGCCTCAGCTTTTTGAGCTTCCTTTTCGCGATTCTGGATGTTGTCATTAGCCACCTTTTGAAGGTCATCGATATTGTAAAGGTAGACATTCTCAATATCACCAACTCTTGGTTCAATATCCCGAGGATCAGCGATGTCGATAAAGAAGATGGGTTTCTGTTTCCGATCCTTCATCACCTTAGCGACCTGTTCAGGATGCAACAGATACTGAGGAGAATTGGTGGCACTGATCACAATGTCCACCGTTCTTAACCCTCGATTCATCTCTTCGAATGGAATTGGTTCTCCCTTAAACTCCTGGGCCAGGGCTACGGCCCTCTCATAGGTTCGGTTTGCAACCAAGACCTTCTCGATCCCACCAGAGACGAGATGACGTGCGGCAAGTTCGCACATTTCGCCTGCGCCAAGCAACAGAACCGTTCTCTTTTCGAGGGAACCGAAGATCTTCTTTGCCAATTCAACAGCGACAAAACTGACCGAGACAGCACTGTTGCCGATCTTCGTCTCTGTCCTCACTCGTTTTGCCACATGAAAGGCTCGGTGAAGAAGTCGGTGGAGGATGAGCCCTGATGTTTTCGCTTCCACGGCGATGTTGTAGGCAGACTTGATCTGGCCTAAGATTTGAGGTTCGCCCACGACCATTGAATCGAGGCTCGAGGCAACTCGAAAGATGTGCCTCACCGCTTCCTCTCCGATGAGGGAATAGAGATTCTTTTCGAATTCCTTTAGAGGGAAACCATGGTATTGGGAAAGAAAGTCCCTGAGATAGACAATGGCTTTTTCTGTCTCTCGGACGGCTGCATAGATCTCGACTCGGTTGCACGTGGAAAGGATCATATTTTCTTTCAAGGAAGGAAGGGATTTGACTTGGTTGAGGGCGTTCTCAATCCTATCCTCTGGGAAGGCCAACCGTTCCCGAATCTCAATAGGCGCAGTCTTATGATTTAGTCCGATGACGATGAGTTCCATGGGCTACCAATTCGAATAGGAATGGAGTCCTGGAAGGAGGAGATTCACTCCCAAAAAGGTGAACAGGACAGATAAGAACCCGACAATGGCCATGATGGCAGCCTTCCGGCCCCTCCAGCCAACGGTCAGACGCTGATGAAGCAAAGCAGCATAGAACAGCCATGTGATCAAGGACCATGTCTCCTTGGGGTCCCAGCCCCAATATCGACCCCAGGCATATTCTGCCCAGATGGCACCTGTGATGATCCCCAAGGTCAATAGGGGAAACCCAAAGGTCAAGGACTGGTAGTTGAGATCGTCGAGAACCTTCAGTGGAGGAAGCCTTTTTGCGATAGCCCCCAACCGTTTCGATTTGAGTTGATGCTCCTGAATGAGATACATCACTCCGCAACAGAAGGTCAGAGTAAAGACCGCATTGCCCAGAAAGGCGAAGATCACATGGAAGGGGTGCCAGAAGCTCCTTAAGACTGGCGCCAAAGGCAGGATCTCTTTAGGAAGAGAGAAAGCGAAGAGCATGAGGATGAGGGCGATCGGCGTGAGGAAGGAACCCAAGACCTTGACCTTATATTTCAGATTGGCGATCAAGAGAACACCAATGACCATCCATGCGAAGAAGGAGAGAGACTCGTAGAGGTTGGTGACAGGGGTGTAGCCCGCTTCCACATACCTTGTTAAGATTGCCAGGGTGTGAGAAGCGAAACCGATGGAGACAACTGTGGCAGCTAATTTGGAAACGGATTCTTTGAGAAAGATAACATAGGCGGAATAGGCTAATGTGCCCGATAAATAAAGAAGAGAGGCAAATTTAAAGAAATAAATGTTCATCCGAAGTACCTAACCTATCGAAAGTTTAACATATTTTAACAGGGTTTGGAAATACCTTCAACTGCGTAAGGGGGACATCCTATATTGATCCTGTCAAGAGGGAAAACGAAAAAATTTCATCTTTTGTAAAAACAGCAAGTTACAAAACGCCTCTGATTTTGGAAACACTCCTCCTTTCTAATCCTATTGCGGATTCG
>Ga0315312_1000748_pt1 | contig 31832 bp, 21 predicted proteins | sample TDP7_MG_FD_203629 | JGI IMG/M metagenome (GOLD analysis project Ga0315312, IMG submission 203629) | Freshwater sediment microbial communities from Lake Towuti, South Sulawesi, Indonesia - TDP7 | ecosystem: Environmental > Aquatic > Freshwater > Lake > Sediment | place: Indonesia: South Sulawesi... | reverse complement strand
TGACACAAAGTTCCTTTTTAAGGAGGTTTCTGTCAGACAACATTTAATACTTTTATTATACATTGTTCTATTCGTGAAATCAAAAGGATAAATTTTGTAAATCTACATTTTCACGCATTATTCAGGTGAAGAGTGGCCGACGGGGCGGTACTATTTGTAAAATGGTCGCTGTCCCTATTTAAGAAAAGGAGGAGGAGTTTTGAGCAGACAAAATTTCCTTTTTACTTCTGAATCTGTTACTGAAGGACATCCGGACAAAATTTGTGACCAGATTTCTGATGCAGTTTTGGATGACGTAATCAGACAAGATCCCCGGGGAAGGGTAGCTTGTGAGACATTTATAACTGTGGGGCTCGTAGTCGTGGGCGGTGAAATCACTACGAAAGGCTGGGTTGATTTACAGAATTTGGTGCGCAATCTACTAACTGATATTGGATATACTAATGCTGCCTATGGGTTTGACGCCAAGACTTGCGCTATCTTGAATGCTATTGGCAGGCAATCGGAGGATATTGCTCAAGGAGTAGATACTGGTGGTGCAGGCGACCAGGGCTGTATAAAAAAGGGAGCTTTAGTTAAGACAGATAAAGGATTTTTACCTATTGAAGATATAAAGAAAGGCAATTTAGTAGCAACTCCATATAGTTTTAAAAAAGTATTGGAAGCAAGAAAGACAGGTATAAAAGGTTTAGTGGAACTTACTTTTTCTAATGGCATGCGTTTAGAATGTACACCTGATCATAAAATCCTCTGTTATAAAAGAGACGGTTCCATGTATTGGAAGGAAGCTTCTAAACTGAATTCAAAAGATTTTATATGCACCTTAAAACCTACAGGATATAACTTTAATCATTATATAACTTCAAAGGTTTTAAGGGAAGAATTTTTTACCAAATATAATCATAAAATATACGGGCCGGAAACGCTAACTTTAGATGAAAATTTGGGATATGTCCTGGGCTTGCTTGTGGGAGATGGATATTTGAACAGTGGAAAATTGATGGAAATTTTCTTCGGCAAGGAAGAAAGGCACGCTTTATCGGTTAAAAAGATTTTAGATAAGAAATTTCCTAGTCAATGGAGGTTGATAAAGACTAAAGATAATTGTATTACGTTAAAAATAGATTCACTTTTGGTTAGAAGACATTTTGGAAATTTTGGAGTTGGCCATAATAAATCTCCTCAAAAGACTACTCCTAAAGCTATTTTCCTTTCCCCTTCTAGTGTAATTAAATCTTATTTGAAAGGATTATTTGACAGCGATGGAACCATTGTAACTGATACCGGGAGAAAAAGAAAAAATATCAGAATAAGATTATGTTCTTCTTCTTATAAGTTATTAGAGGAGACCCAACTATTACTAAGCGAATTTAGAATTAAATCTTCAATCCTTTTTAATACTCCTAAAGGAATGCCTGTGGGAAAAGATAAGAGATACAAATCTAAATACGATAATTTTGTATTAAGCTTAGTGGGTTTCGAGAGTTATCAAAATTTTGCTAAAGAGATAGGCTTTTCCCATCTTCCAAAAGTAGAGAGGTTGGAGACTTATTTAAAGACCACTCAATTTAAGCCCAAAAATTCACCAAGTATTTATCTTTTGCCTCACCCTTCTAAGCAAGAAATGATAGCAGAAGAACTATTGGGAAAGAGTCTACCTTTTAGTATAACTACTTTGAAGAAAAGAATTGAAAAATCAAAATCTGAGGTTTATGATTTGGAGATAGAGGGAGTGAGTATTTTCTCTGCAAACGGTATTGTTGTTCATAATTCTATGATAGGATACGCCTGTAGAGAAACAAGAGAACTTATGCCGCTTCCAATTATGCTTGCTCATAAGTTAGTCAAAAGACTCGCTGAGGTAAGAAAAAAGAAAATTCTTCCTTATCTTGGTCCGGACGGAAAATCGCAAGTCACAGTAGAATACCAGAATGGAAAGCCCGTTGTGGTGACCAGAGCAGTAATCGCTGCTCAGCACACTATAGATGTGGTGGATAAGACGGGGCAGAAGATGATGGAAGAAGCAAAGCAGGAAATCAAAGAAAAGGTCATTATCCCTGCTCTCGGTGGGTTTTTCGACTCCGAGAAGACTAAATGTTTTATCAACGAGACTGGCAAATTCGTTATTGGCGGCCCGCAATCGGATACGGGGATGACCGGGAGAAAGATTATTGTAGATACATACGGTGGGATGGCTTCTCACGGTGGTGGTGCTTTTTCGGGTAAGGACCCGACCAAGGTTGACCGCTCTGCCTCCTATATGGCAAGGTACATTGCTAAGAATATCGTAGCCGCCGGGCTGGCTGATAAATGCACGGTTGAATTGGCGTATGTTATTGGTGTGGCAGAGCCAGTATGTGTAAGTATTAACACATTTGAAACAGGAAAGGTGCCTGAACAGAGCCTTGAAGAATTGGTCAGAAAGCACTTTGAACTCACTCCACGCGGAATGATTAAGATGCTCGACCTCCTTAGACCAATATATCGGAAGACAGCAGCCTATGGCCATTTTGGCAGAGAGGAAGAGGAGTTTACCTGGGAAAGGACAGATAAAGCAAAAGACCTTAAATAGGGACAGCGACCATTTTTATGCGACCCACATAACCGGCAGGCTCGGGATAGGTAAACCGAGCCGCAAGATAACAGATTTGGGGGGATTATGAATTATGATATCAGGGATGTAAGGCTTGCACCTGAGGGGAAATTGCACATCGAATGGGCTGAGAGGGAGATGCCTGTATTGAGATTGATTAGAGAGAGGTTCAAGAAAGATAGGCCGCTGAAAGGGGTGCGCATTTCCTGTTGCCTGCATGTTACAAGTGAAACCGCTAATCTCCTGAACACTTTGAAGGCGGGCGGAGCAGATTTGGCCCTCTGTGCTTCAAATCCTCTCTCCACTCAGGATGAAGTAGCAGCGTCGCTGGTCAGACACTACGGGATACCGGTATTTGCTATCCGTGGTGAGGACAGGAAAACTTATTACCAACATATTAAGGCAGCCTTAGAGCACAAGCCACAGGTCACAATGGACGATGGGGCCGATTTAGTATCAACTTTGCATTCTAAGGCTGAGAGGGGAGGAAGCCTGATAAAGAATGTAATCGGAGGGACTGAAGAAACGACAACAGGAGTCATGCGGTTGAGAAGCATGGAGAGGTCCGGCGTACTGAGGTATCCAATAATCGCCGTGAACGATGCCGAGACTAAGCATTTCTTTGACAATCGCTATGGCACGGGACAATCTACAATTGACGGGATAGTCCGGGCAACCAATGTGCTACTGGCAGGAAAGAGTTTCGTTGTCTGTGGCTATGGCTGGTGTGGGAGAGGAGTGGCAATGAGAGCAAAGGGGATGGGCGCAAATGTATTGGTTACTGAGGTTGACCCGTTAAAAGCAATGGAAGCAGTCATGGATGGATTTCGAGTAGTGCCAATTATGGAAGCGGCGAGAATTGGAGATATTTTTGTGACCTTAACTGGCAATATTAATGTAATTGGACCCTCACATTTCCGTCAAATGAAAGACGGAGCAATAGTCTGCAATTCTGGCCATTTTGATGTGGAAGTGGACATCAAAGGTCTGAAAAGAATATCTAAAAGGCGAAGGAGAATTCGTCAGTTTGTGGACGAATATACCCTTCCTAATGGCAGGAGAATAAATCTTCTGGCAGAAGGAAGGTTGGTCAACCTTGCTGCCGCAGAGGGACATCCAGCCAGCGTGATGGATATGAGTTTTGCCAATCAGGCTCTATGCGTGGAGTATCTGGTTCGGGAAGGCCCAAACCTGGAGAAGAAGGTCCATCCAGTTCCCAGAAGTATAGATAGAAAAATTGCTCGGTTGAAGCTGAAGACGATGGGAGTGAAAATTGATGCCCTGTCGGGCAAGCAGAAGAAATATCTATCCTCCTGGGAGATGGGTACCTGAGAGATTGTGAAAAAAGTCACTGACAAATTTCGAAACCTGTGATAATATATAAAGCGTTAAAAGGGGCGAAAAAGGGGACAGGCTACTTTTTAGAGCAATCGATGTGTTACTAAACGAGGCTTAACGAAAGGTGGTATTTGTTGGATATCCAAGTAATAAGCCAGAGGAGTAACAGGTCGCATCTAAATGAAATCCGAAGCATTGGCGATTTCGTGGGAGAAAAAAGTAGCCTGTCCCCTTTTTGTGTTGCAGGAAAAATGGGCGCTGTCCCTATTAAGAGGAGGGAAGAGATGAGAAAGATTGTTGGTCTGGCAGTAGCAGTGGCAATGGTGCTGGTCTTAAAAATGGGCGCTGTCCCTATTTTTGCGAGTTCATTCAAGATTCTAGGGACAAGACCATTGGGAATGGGGGGAGCATTTGTGGCAGTGGCTGAGGATGCAATTGCCCAATACTGGAATCCAGCAGGCTTCGCTTTACAGAAAGGTTTGGACATTCAGATTCCTGTAGGAGTGAGCATAGAGACTACAGAAGGTTTGATTAAGGAAGTAGATGATTTGGGAGAAATGGCGGTGTCAGTACAGGAGATAATCGAGGCGCGCCGTTCAGGTAGTGGATTCGACGCCAATATGATACAGGAATTCACTTCAGCAATCAACGAATTGGACGACTTGAATAAGTCCGGATTGGGACTGGTTCTGGATATAAATGGGGGGATTAACATTCGCTTTCGCAATTTAGGGCTTGGGGTAATTAACATAACCGAGTTAGGAACAGATCCATATGTTGACTTGGTCAATATCGGTCTGGCGGTATCCACAGCACCAGTGACTGATGCGCTTGATGCGTTGTGTGTCGATGTGGACGGGGATGGAAACCCAGGCGATGGGACTGGCGGATTTTGGGATCTCACTCCATCACAGCAATCAATTGCTGACAGCTTGGCCGATTCTTTAGATGATATCGGTTCACCGACTACCGGTTGGACTAATCAGGATATTGCCGAAGAACTGGTCGTTGCCGGAGCTCTGGCAGGTCTTACTGATGCTGAAATTCAAGGGGTAGCCGACTCAATTGTAGCGGGGCTGGAACTATGGGACACTCTTACTGGAACTGATTTCGGCGATAATGACACAAATATAATACTTAATGGAATAATGTTATTTGAAGTTCCAGTTACTTATGCCCGGGCACTGCCCTGGGTGAAGAATCTTTATGTGGGAGGCAATGTCAAACTTATGTATGGAACTGTGGGGTTTGCCAAATTTAAGGTGTTTCAAGACGAGGACCTTATGGAGAGTCTTTATAAAGATTATAAGAATTTTTACAAGACTTCAACAACCATTGGGGTGGACATTGGCGCGCTTTATGATTTGAGGAAGAGTCTGGGGTTAAGGCTGGGAATGGTGGTGAGAAATCTCAACTATCCTTCGTTTGCCCAGCCAAAAGAAGCCAAAGAAGTGGGCTTGGATAAATATGTTATAGAACCTCAGGTGAGGATTGGCGCGGCCTACTGGCCTCTGAACTTCATAACACTCTCTGCAGATTTGGATGTAACCAATAATAAGACAGTCCTTCCGGGCTATCAATCCAGAATGTTCGGCTTGGGAGCTGAAATCAATATTCTTAATAAGTCCTGGCTGAACCTTGCCCTGCGTGGTGGATTTATGGATAATTTGTCAGAGAGTTACGGAAGTATGTTCACTGCCGGACTCGGCTTAAATCTCTTCCATCTCAATCTGGACTTTGCCGGCGCCATAAGCACTGAAAGGACAAGCATTGCCGGCGACAAGAAATTTCCCACCGCTGCATTCGGGTCATTCGGCCTCTCAATCAATTTCTAATTAAATAGGGACAGCGACCATTTAATAGAGCTGGCATCCCGTGGTCGCCACAAAAATAAGGGACGGCATGCCGAAAAATCAGCATAACCTGCGTCCGTCCCCTACTGCTGTGTTCCAATTCGCAACCTGAAGGTTGCGGCTACCAAACAAAATGGTAATGAACAAGAAGCTATTTTTTGCCTTCCTGATATTCAATATTTTTTTCTTCTCTTGTAACCTTTGGGCAAGAGAGCGGAGAGAAATCTCTGTCGTTGACCCTAAGACCAAAAGGAAAGCACCGGCTGTGGCTGATGAAATTTTGGTTAAATTTAAGTCCGAGGTTAAAGCAGAAATTATTGATGAGATTAATAAAAAGTTAGAAGGTCAAATAAGGAAAAGAATCGAAAAAATCGATGTCTACTGTATAAGAATTCCTCCCCACAAGACACTTCTGGAGATGATTGAAAAATATGAGAAAGACCCCAATGTTGAGTACGCTGAACCGAATTATGTCCGAAAAGCCTATATTATCCCCAACGACCCAGGATGCCAGGGACCTAATCCCCCACAGTGGGGCATTTTTAAGATAAAGGCACCTCAAGCATGGGAAACAGAGAAAGGGGCTTCTAATATAATTATTGCCATAGTAGATAGTGGGGTGAACTATAACCATGAAGATTTAAGCGCTCACATCTGGCTAAACGACGACCCTGTAGACGGAAGTGATAATGATGGAAATGGGAAAATTGATGATTACTGTGGCTGGGACTTTGTTGGTTCTGATTTCACAAGCCCGAGTGAAGATAACAATCCGATGGATGTAGTGGACCACGGAACCTACTGTGCTGGTATTGCTTGCGCGGAAACGGACAATGCGACTGGAATTGCTGGAGTCTCCTGGGATTCTAAAATCATGGTGGTCAGGGTGCTCGACGATATTGGATATAGCAATGATTCTATTATAGCCCCAGGGATAAGGTATGCAGCCGACGAGGGAGCAGATATTATCAATTTAAGCTTGGGGGGGCCGGCTTCGAGTAATACGCTCAAAAACGCGGTAAATTATGTATATAATAAAGGATGCACTCTGGTTGCTGCTTCAGGGAATAGTAACAGTCCGTCTGTCGATTATCCAGCGGCATATGACAATGTGATAGCTGTGGGCGCCACGAATCAGAATGATGAGCGCTGCGATGTGAGCGACTGGGGATATGACTCAGAGGGAAGACCGCAAGGTAGTAATTATGGCGAAGAGCTGGAAGTGGTGGCTCCGGGGAATGATATTTTGAGCACTCTCCTTGGGGGCGGATATGGACAAGACTCGGGGACGAGTTATGCTACACCATTTGTTGCTGGTCTGGCAGCTCTAATCTGGTCTCGTAACCCCGATTTACCCAATTCTGATGTTATGGATATTATCAAAAGTTCTGCCGACGATATAGAAAGTGAAGGCTGGGACGAATACACCGGTTATGGGAGGATAAATGTCGAAAGAGCTTTAGCTCTGGCTGTCCCCCTCCCGGAGGAAGTAGTTTATGGGGTAATGAATTTTCCTAATCCTTTCCGTCCTCACCAAACCGCGCAGACTACTATCTGCTTTACAACAAAAGAGCTGGTGAGAGAAAAGAGTATCAATGTTTATAGTTTGGCCGGAGAACTTGTCCATAGGGCTCCGGATGGAGAAATAATCTGTACGGGCATCGATCCCTCGGACAGGCATGTCTATAAATACGAATGGGATGGGAGAAATGGTTCTGGAGAGAGGGTTGCTTCGGGAATTTATGTATATGTAGTTAATGCTGATGGCACGAGGAAAGCAGGAAAACTCGCGGTGATAAAATAGGAGTAGCCGAGCAAAGCTCCGCGTTACAGGTGCGAAGCTGCGCTTCGCTACTCCAGTGTAGTAATAAGTGCGAAGCTACGCTTCGCTACTCCAGTTCTAAATAGGAGTAGCGCAGCAGAGCAAAGTACGCCCATAAAGGGCTACACTACGCCCATAAAGGGCTACACTACATTTATTATTCTTGGACTTTCCAGATTAGGAAAATTCCCAGAATTCCAAATATAATGTTGGCAAACCAGGCGGACAAAGTAGGTGGCAGGACTCTGTTTTCCCCAATTGCTTTGCCCACGGAGAACATTCCCCAGTAGAAGAAGCAGATGAAGATGCTCATAGTAAATCGCATTATTTTCCCGCTTTTTGAAGTCTGCAGAGCAAAGGGGATTCCCAGGAGCATAATAATAAAACAGGAGAAGGGAAAGGATATTTTTGCATAGAGTGCTACCTTTTGTTCAATTGCTGGAATTCCATTTTTCTTCAGCTTGGCAACATAATTTCTTAACTCAAAATAGTTCATTTCATTAGGTTTCTTCTGTTTCCGGCAAAAATGGTCCAGGCGCTCTGGCAGATAGAATCTTCTCTCCGCAAATTTCTCTTCTTTAATTCTCCTTCCTTCACTATAGTCAAACTGCCGGTAAACTCCGTCGTAAAATATCCAGTAGTTCCCTTTCCATACCACTTTTTTTGCGTATATTTGATTTGTTATTGCGAAGTCTTTGTTGAATTGGTCAACCGATACCCCTTCCATCAATCGCTTCTCTCCATCGAGGTGGTCGATGGTATACATCCTCCCTTCTTCCCCGGCTATCACCAGGTTGTCCTGCTTCTGATAGTTCATCACTTTTCGGTGTCTCACTTTTACATTGTACACGTAATCTACCTTTTGATTTGCATAAGGCACAACGAACTCGCTGAACAGGAGAGAGAGGAAGACGAGGAATAGGCAGAAAACTAATAGGGGAAGTATAATTCTATTTATACCTACACCAGAGGCTTTCATAGCGGTAAGTTCGTTATGCCTGGCAAGTCCTCCCAGGGAGAAGAGAGTGGCCAGAAGGACTGCTACCGGGGATATCTGGACAAGCCATTCGGGAATTCGCAATAACAGGTACTCTGCACTGACCAGAAAGGGAGTGTTGAGCTCAATCCATTTGTCCAGCTGGACGAATAATTCGGAAATTATAAGTAAAGAAGAAAAAGCAGCCAATCCTAAAAAGAAAGGCTTCAGAAACTCGTTTAATATATAACGGGTTAAGATACGCATTTATTCTTACTTCGTTGTTCGGTAAATCATCCAGATACCGGCAATCCCTATAGCTAAATTTGGTATCCATACGGCTAACATCGGAGGAGCAATTCCCTTCTCTCCCAGGGTAATCCCTCCCACGAGAAGAAAGAAGTATAGTAGAAATAGGCCTAAGCTCAAGCCAAATCCAATCGACTTCCCCTTCTGGCGCGCTTTTATCCCCAAGGGAATTCCGATAAGGCAGAAAACGATGGGAGAGAAAGCGAGTGAGCCCCGCTGATGGTATTCTACTTCCAATGAATGAGTAGGGATGTTGTCTTGCCTTAATCTCCCTATTTCCTGGAGAAGTTCGGATTTGTCCATCTGTCTGATTCGTTTAGCCTTCAGGGGAGGAGTGCGGGCAAGGTCGAGGGAAATATTGTAATTCTGAAAATAGGTTATGCTATACCTGTTGGGGTCCTGTTTGTCTTTTTGTTGAATCGTTCCGTCAAATAGCTGGAAAACCACCTGGTTCTGATTGGTTACCATTTTCCCGCTCTTGGCTGTAATTAATGTGGGGAACCCGTATTTCTTCATTTCATACATAATTACGCCGGTAAGTTTCTGCTTCCTGTGTCTAATCTTTTCTACATAGAGGGTGTAATCCTTTATATCGATGAAAGTGCGCTCTTCCAGTTTGAGCACGGGGTTCGTCTGGATTATCTGGTAGTACAGTTTACGGAATTCATCATAAGACCGGGGAGCTATTTTTTGGTTAAATGAGACCAGAAATATGCTCACAATAAAGCTCAAAACAATCACCGGAAAGAATATGTTGTAGATGCTTAAGCCTGATGCTTGAATTGCAGTTATCTCGTTATCTGAGGAGAGCCTGCCAAAACAGAGAAGCGTGCCGGTCAAGATTGCCATAGGGATGCTGTAAACCAAAAGGGAAGGGAGTGTATATCCGAGGAGGTTAATCACTGAGGAAAACCCGACGCCCTTACTTATCAGCAGGTTTATAGAATCGAATATCTGCTGCATAATTAGAACAAAAGTAAAAAGAAGAAAGGCGAGCAGAGTAGGTGGTATGAATTCAGTAATAATGTAACGGTGCAGGATTCTCATTTTGACCTGTAAAAGGAGTAGCGGAGCAGAGCTCCGCGTTATGCTTGCGAAGCTACGCTTCGCTACTCCTATCTTCTAAAAGGAGTAGCAGAGCAAAGCTCTGCTGATTTAATTATACATAATTACCCGGACCATATCAATCATAAAAACACGGCAGGCGACAAAAAAGCCCTCTGCCTATTACTCAGGCTTATTGGCTTCCTAAATGCGGTTGACAATGAGGAAAGTCTGTGATATAATCAGTTTGGGATAATAAGAATATAGGCTATTTATTAGCTTGTCTTCTCCGAAAAGGCAAACTCCGAGAAATCGGAGGACGCAAAGCCACAGTCCCGAAGTAGCGATAAATGGTTCTGTTTCGGGAGGCTGGGTTACCGAAGGAAGGCAAATAGAAGTCTATTTAGCCGCAAACCAGTGACTTTGGCGGTGGCGTTACTTTTTGGGGAAGTCTGGGGAGCGGTTTTTTATTGTAAATTGGGACTAAATTAGTTAAAATTATCGTTAAATTGTTATGCTGGATAACAAAAAGGAAAAGATGCTACTTTCCCGAAAGGTTATTTTATTAGCTTCGATTGCATCCATTGTGGTTGCTGCGCTAAGTTCTATGAGCGCTATGGGAGGTGCAATTGAAGATTTTGATGCTTTTATAAAAGAGAAGGAATTTATTTCCTATAGTCAGGAAGAATGGAATAGGATGAGGGATGAGAAGGAACAGGGATTATTCGTAGAGGAAGAGGAGATTTTGGCCCCGCCGGAAGTGGAAGAGGTGGGAGAAGCAAGACCGGAAGAGGAAAAGCCTGTTGCTCTTCCTGAAGAAGGGATTGGCATAATTCTTCCCTTTGAATCGAGGCTGAGCATATCGGGAAGAAAAATGATTTCTATGAAGTATGGCGCCGTATTCTATAAGGATGAAGAGAAGAGAACAACTACCGGCGCTCCGGCCGGGGTGACCGAAGGATTTGATATGGACCAGGAGCTTCAGGTCAAGATTAAGGGGCAGGTGGGTAGAAAGATTACAGTCAATGTGGACTATGATGATACTGTGGAGGATAAGAGGGATATCTCTGTAGTCTATAAAGGAGACCCGGATGAAGTTGTTCAGGAGGCAGCGTTCGGCGATATTACTTTAGAGCTCCCGGCAACGGAATTTGTTGCCTATCGGAAGAGTGTCTTCGGAGGAAAAGTCAATGCCCAGTATAAGAAATTCAAGTTGATGGCTATTGGTTCACAGACCAAAGGAATACCGGAAGAGAAAAAGTTTAAGGGAATGAGCACGTTTGAAAAGAGCGATGTACACGACACGTCGTATCGGCGGCGGAAATATTATGAGTTATGGAATAAGAACATCCGGAGCGGAAGCGAGCTTGTATATATTGATGATAGGGATGGGACAAATAACCAGAACGGTGCCTGGATAACAGTAAGAAATACTGCCCTTATACCCTTAACGGGAGGTGCTACATACTACGGATATTTCAATCTTAAGGTTCCGGGACAGGACTATACAATAGACTATGTTAAGGGGATAATTACATTCACCGAGAGTATTTATGAGAATTATGTGATTGCGATAGATTATAAGGATTCCGCGGGTAACTGGCTACACGTTGCCAATGCCGGCATGGCCAAGATACTGAAAGACGAGGCCGAACTCCTAGACCAAGAGATGATGAATTACTATGACTTGGGTAGAAAAAAGATTATTCAGGGAGTTGAAGGTCGGGACTTTGTGGTAAAGATTTTAGATTTGAACCGCAATGAAGTAACTGCTTTTGGCAATGTTTATGACCTGATTGAGATGGATTATGATGAAGGGATATTGAAATTTACAGATAGAGAACCCTTTAACGCGGCCCACGGAGGGTTCGATGACATTTATTATAAGACAAATCCGCAGCATCACTATATTATATATGTGGAGTATAAGTACCGACAGAAGACCTATTTCTTGCGGCCGAACATTGTGGAAGGAAGTGAAAAGATTACCATAAATGGCCGGTCACTTAAGAGGGATGAGGATTATTTCATTGACTATGAGTCGGGCTTTATTACATTCCTGCGAGAAGAAGAGATTGACGAAGAGACAGAAATTGTGATTACCTATGAGTATATGCCGTTCGCCGGCCTTTTTCAGGAGACCCTGTTGGGCGCAAGGGGAGAATGGGCTCCCAGCGACAGGTTCTTTCTGGGCTCCACAATTCTTTATAGCGGCGCAGCTAAACCAGGAACTATTCCCAGCGTGAGAATGGCCCCGGGCAGTAAGTTTATAGTGGATGCAAATTCAGAATTCTCTTTTGACCCCCAGCCATTTTTCCCATTCAAGACAAAGGTTTCCGGGGAATTCGGCAGGAGCCTTAGTAACCCAAATACTTGGGGCAAGGGATTAATTGACAGTATGGAAGGAATAAAATTGATTGACGGAATGCCCACGGACAAAGACCTCTGGCAGATAGCCAGTAACCCGGGAGGAGTTCTCACGTCAGAAGGAGCCATTAGCTGGGATAATGAGGATGTGAAAATCAAGGACATCAAACCCAATGCCGATGTGGGGGAAGATGAGGAGCAGGAAGTCCTGAAAATCCTTTACGATTTGACCGGGAATACTACGGCATCCATTGTCTATCCCATTTCTACTCGAGGAGTAGATTACTCGCAGAAGGAGAGCTTAGAACTATATGTTTATGGCGATGGTAAGGGAGAAATACTGGAAATTAGACTGGGAAGCATAGCCGAGGATGCCGACGGAGATGGAGTGCTGGACACAGAGGATGCTAATGCTGATGGCACTCTAAATGTAGGTGAGGATGTTGGTTGGCCATTTTCCGGATGGACAGGCGATGACGATGAGATTTACCTCAAGGACGGGAAAATTGGCTATAAGAATGGGAAGCTTGACACTGAGGATCTGGATGGGGACCGAGTGGGGCCGGAGCCAGATAAAGGAGATGGTGACAGCTTCTCTATTCCCGTAAACTGGACTGGCTGGCAAAAAGTAGAGTGGGACCTTGGTATCACAACAACGACTGCTGTAAACTGGACAGCCATAAAGCAGATAAGGGTGACATTGAAGGGAACAAATGCTTCAGGAACTATAAAGGTAACTTCTATTGGCGTAGTGGGAAATAAATGGGAGAGAGGAGTGGTTCAGAGTGCAGACCCAAATGATGAATTCATAGTGGGCGCGGTGAATACTGAGGACGATTATGATGTTTACGGCCGTGGCTTGCTGGATAACGAGGATTATAAAGACCTTTATGGGGACAGAGCTATTGAAGAAAGAGAAGTGGAGCAGGCGCTTTCATTGAAGTACACATTGGCTGATGACGCTACGGGATACACGAAATGGACATTTACCAGAGCTGAGGACTATTCCCAATATGAGTCGCTCAAGTTCTTCATCAAGAACCCTGACTACCCGGCGAAGAATCCTACCTTCATAATGAGATTGGGCACTCCCACTGACTACTACCAATTTGAAAGAAGAGTAGACTGGGAAGATTGGAAGCTTTTGACCATTAACTTAGTAGATATAGGCGGCGGATATGAAGCAGATAAGATGACGAGCGAGGATGGAACTATAACCAGAGCAGGGAACCCCGTTCTGACCAATATTGCCGAGATAAGGCTGATGATTGTCAATAAAACGGGAAGCCCTATTTCTGATGGAGAAATCTGGGTTAATGAAATTCATATCACGGGTGTCCGGAAAAAGGAAGGCTGGGCAGGAAGGCTGGGTTTAGACTGCGAGCTTCCTGAATGGCTCACTTTTGGCGGAAAGTACTGGTATATGGATAGGAATTTTGAGACGATTACTGTACCCAGCAAAAACCAGGATAGGGAGGAAATCTCAGCCTACACCAATTTTAACCGGCTTAGCTACTTGCCGCTATCAGTGAACTGGAGCAAGACCACGACAAAAACCCCGTCAGTGGTAAATGTTGCGGACCTGAGTGTTCAGGATGAAGGCCGTGTGGTAACCTATCAAGGAAGCGCCAGTGCAGAATTGAGATTGCCGAAATTGCCCAGCATCGGGACAAGTTATGCCAAAGGAATCGTGGAACGGACTCAGCCTGAATCGAAAAGAGAAGCGTCGGACACATACTCGGCTACCTTCCATCAGTATGAATTGCCCGTTCGCTTCTTTCTTCTCCCCTCCGATATAGGTGGTTCTTATAAGAGAATTAATACATTTAACAAATTCACCAGCACTGCTCCCACACAGAAAAATTTCTGGGAATTCACAAACGACTGGTCGAGTAGAGCTACTTTTAAGCCGGTATCCAAGCTATCCATTATTCCTTCATACGCCCTGAGAAAGGTGAGGGAGAGGGTCCATACGGACGGCAAGATTGAACGCCCCAGGTCGGGTACGCAGACAGCAGGTTTGAGTTCAACCCTCAACTTTTTTGAATGGCTCAAGCCTTCGTTGGATTACAGCATAACGAATAGTGAAAATTTCATAGTTGTCAGCAGCACCTCTATCCCTGAGGAGAAGAATTTTACCAGGTCAAGCACAGCAAAACTCAGCTTACCCTTTGCTGCCAAATCACTCTTTCCTGAATTTAAACCAACTGTTTCATTAAATGTTACTTCTTCTTATGAGTTGAGCGATGGAGATAGTTATGAGAAGATAGATAAAGACTATCCCGTATATGGCAAGCTGTGGCTGAGAGGTGATGGCCTGGGATATAAGAGGCTGAAAGGAATTGAGGACAAACTGAAATCTTTTTCCATTCGGGACACTTTAAGAATAGAAAGTAGCTGGAAGCCCCTGGAGTTTCTCGATTTAAAGGGTTATCTATATCCATTCAAAACGATGAGTACTGACATAGACTATACGAGCACTCAGAGCCATCAGGGTCCAACGGTTCTGGATAGCGAGAAGCAAATCTGGCCCTATCTAGACATAAGGATGGATAGTGTGGAAAAATTTCCTTTGCTGGGCCTGGCAATGCAGGAAGCAGAACTGATGACGAAATATATCCTGACTAAGGAAGAAACCAAAAATGTCTCCTCGGGGAAAACGGTAGATTTCAGTGAAGACTTGAGATTCAAGGTATTTGAAGATTATTACCTCTGGTTGACCTACACTAGTTCCTGGAACAGGGTGAAAAGCGCGCCTTCCTGGCTAGTAAGTAGAGAGGGATTTAGTAGGGGGTATAATGCTCAAATTACCTTTACCTGGTGGAAGGACTGGAGATTCAATTTCAAGTATGGTTATAAGAAAGAGGAAGGGGAGACTGGTGTGGAAAAGACAACCGAAAGTCGAATTCATACACCCAGTATGGATGTGGAAGCTCGTCTGAGTCTACCTGAACTGTGGAAGATACCAATAATTGGAAAAAGAGTCAGAACGGCAGGAGAAATGAGAATTAAGGCTCGGTTTAGCGCTGAAATTAAGAGAAGTGAACTAAATTATGAGAGAGACAATACTGATACCTATTCTACCTTGCTATCTTCAGATTTTAGCGTGGGAACAAACTTAATGTTAACCGTAGGAAGCGGGATGACCTTCTTTGTTAATCGCGCTTTGCCCCAGAATAACTTTTTTGCCGTTGATGTCAATACCACCCTCACCATAAAATTCTAAAAAAATGGTAAAAAAATGGTGACAGGTACCATTTTCTCTATTTTCTATGTACCCTGCATATTTCCTACCCATTTCAGGCACAGGTTCGACCTGCGGCTAATCCGGCAGTAATATCCCAGTCTCGGACAAAAAATTTTCAAAAAAAACTTGACAAGGTAATCACTGATTGCTAAAATTTGGTAAAATTTAAATATTAAAATTTTACTATAGGGAGCAAAATATGGAGGATTTGATGTTTCTGGGTCTATTACAGGAAGGTCCGAAACACGGCTATGAAATAAAAAAGGAGATTGATGGTGCGGTAAGTCAATTTACGGGCATCGATCTCAAATCCGTTTACTATCCGTTGAAAAGGCTGGAAGAGAAGGGAATGGTCACTAAGAGCGTGAGAAGAGCGGGAAGGCGTCCCGAGAGGTATATTTACAAGATTACCAAAAAAGGGAAAGATGAGTTTACTAAATTGTTAAATAAGAATTTCCTAATCATTCAAAGGCCGTATCTGAATATAGACCTATCACTCTACTTTCTCCAATATGTTGACCCGAAGGTAGTAAGAAGAAGATTAGAAAACAGACTAAGTGGGTTGAGAAAAATCAAAGCTTGGGCAGAGGAGAGAGAAAGGACCCTGCAGAGAGAGAAAGCACTCTACCATATGATTGCCATTACCGAGCATTCACTTGAGACTGTGAAGTCCGAAATTAGATTCACCGAGAGATTGATAAAACAATTTGCCTGAGTAACTTCCCCCTCTCCTGGGGGAGAGGGGGCAAGAAGTCAGGAGGAGAACGGTTGAACAATTTTTCTAAGTTTTTTGCCAGATTTGTCATCAAGCACAGGGTAGTATTTATCCTCATTTCTCTGGGCCTGACGCTTCTATTTGCTTATCAACTGAGGCATCTAACCCTGCAGACCAATTTGGGTGATTTTGCCCCGCAGAAGCATCCTTACCTTGCAGTTCAAAGGCAATTGACCCATATCTTCGGTGGATTGAATCAAATCTCTATCGCCATTGTGGTGAAAGAGGGCGATATATTCAATCATTCCACGCTTAGTAAAGTCTATAGAATCACAAATAAATTATATCTTCTCGACGGAATAAACGCTGGTAGAGTTGTTTCTCTATCAGCGAGGAAAATCAAGAATGTGAAAGCAACGGCCGAGGGATTTAGAGCGGACAGACTTATGAGGTACCCGCCGGAGTCGGCTGAAGAGATCAATAGACTGAAGATGGCTATTGTCAGGAACCCTATGATTTATGGGCCTATTGTCTCTAAAGACTTCAAGGGCACGTTAATTCAGGCCGACTTTGAATCTGACGTTCCTTCAAGAAGAATCTTTCGTCAGGTCCAGGAGATTGTAAAGGAAGAGAAGGATTCCAATAACGAAATATATATTGGCGGAAGGCCGATACTAGAAGGATGGCTCGATTTCTATGTTCCCAAAATGGGGAAAATTTTTGTGGGAACGCTAATTGTAATGATTTTGATCTTGTACATCGCTTTCAGGTCTAAGAGGGGAGTCCTCCTTCCTCTTGCTTCCAGTCTGATGGCTACGGTATGGGGACTGGGTATACTTACTCTTTGTGGATATAAACTTGGTCCTACGACGATACTCACTCCCTTCCTGATACTGACTCTGGGGATAAGCCATTCCGTTCAGTTTATAAAGCGATATTATGAAGATGAATTGAAGCACCTTTCCAGCAAAGAAGCTTCTCAGGAAACGCTTCAGTCTCTCCTTGTTCCTGCCTCTGCATCTCTTGTTACCGATGGATTAGGATTTCTCTCTCTTCTCATAGTACCTCTGGCAATGATTAGAAGTATGGCTCTAGCCGCAGGAGCCGGGGTATTGAGTATATTTTTCACTACTGTGGCCTTTATACCTGCAGTTCTTTCTTTTCTTCCTTCTCCCCAAAGAAACGAGGTGGAACGAGAAGAAAGATTCAATTTTCTTAACAGGGTTTTGGGGAAAGTATCTTCTTTGACTCTGCACCGGGTTTCCAGATGGGCAGTAGTGGTCATTTTCCTGATTCTGGGGCTAGTGGGAGTTATAGGGGCTTCCAGAATCGTAGTGGGGGATAACGAACCCGGTTCCGCATCTCTCTACCGCGACTCTCCCTATAATGTTGCGGAGACAATGATAAGCGATAAGTTTGCCGGCTCCAGTCCTTATTATGTATTAGTTGAAGGTGAAAAAGAAGAGGCTCTCGTAGATTCGGAAATACTTTTGGAAATGGACTCACTGGCGAATCACGTGAAGGAGAAAGTGCCTGAGGCGGGCAGTTCTCTCTCTTTAGTTGATTATATTAAGGGCCTTAATTTTGCGATGTTTGGCGGTGACCCGAGGTACCTGAGAGTCCCGGAAAATAGTAAAACTATAGGAGAATATTTATTTCTCTATTCCATTACTGCGTTTCCCGGCGATTTTGACCCTGTAGTGAGTCCTGACTACAGATATGCCAACATCAAATTTGATATAAGAGACCATAAAGCAGGAACGATAGAAGGACTGCTGGCAACGACCAGAGAATGGGTGGATAGAAATCATAAGTACCAGAACTTTAAAATCAGCTATCCCGGAGGCGATATCGGTATCTTGGCTGCGATAAATGAGATTATTAGAAAGGTCTTACCCCGAAATATCCTCCAGCTTTCTTCAATAGTATTTATCTGTATCTGGGTGGCTTATGGTTCCTATGTTGCCGGGATTCTCCTTATGATACCCCTTATTCTGGGTGTAGTCTTGACTTTCGGAACTCTCGGCCTTCTTGGGGTTAGCTTGACAGTGGAAACATTGCCAGTAGCAGCGTTAGGAATAGGTTTGGGAGTAGATTATGGAATATATGTCACCAGTCGCCTTCGCCAGGAATTGAGACGGCGATTACCTCTCAATAGAGCAATCTATACTTCTCTTGAGACTTCGGGGAAAGCAGTATTTTTTACCGGAGTAACAGTAGCTTTGGGAGTATTCTCCTGGGCCTTTTCTTCTATTCGCCTTCAAGCGAGATTGGGAATCATTCTTGGTTCACTCCTTATTTTGAATATGCTTGGCGCATTGATTCTGCTTCCCGTCCTGATTTCTATTTTCAAGCCAAAATTTATTTTGAAGTTAAGAGAAGATTTGTAGGAACAATTTCAAATTGTGAGCTTCCGTGCCTCGAGTTGGAAAATGGTCGCTGTCCCTATTTAAGAAGGGAGGTGAGATAAAAGGAGACAAGATGGATTGGCTGTTTTCTAAATTAGAACACAAGAAAGGAGATGAATGATGAAGTTATTGAAGTTTTTGTTTCTGATTTGCGGGGTGTTGGCGTTTTTGACCCGTATCGGTGTTGCCATTGACAAGCCCTACGAAGGAATTTCCGCTGACGAGTTAATGAAGATAAAGTATTACATTAAGTACACCAAGTTTGCTCAGGATTACCAGAGTACGGGTGATGTGTGGCTGATTGGTAAGGGCGGTTTTAAGAGACACAGGAAATTCTTGCGGGCGCGCATCATTTTGAATAGAGAGAGCGATGGGATAGACTATAAAGATATGGTGGTATTCACCGATCCGGGGAGCGTTAAAGGTCTAGCAATCTTAACCTGGACTTACATCGACCCGAAAAAGGAACAGGATGGCTGGCTGTGGCTTCCCAGTTTGAGAAAGATAAGGAGAATCTCTCAGTCGCAGGCAGATGATTCCTTTTTGGGAAGCGATTTTACTACTGAAGAGATTACCATCCGCAGGTGGGAGGACGAAACTTATGAGATAATTGGAGAGGAGAAATTTAAAGGTTACCAGTGTGAGTTTGACGGAAAGACCTATTATGAGGGTCTGGATTGTTATATAGTTGAAGCAAAACCAAAGAGAAAAGATTGGTACTATTCAAAAAGGATTGTCTGGGTAGATAAGAATACAGGGGCCAGTATCTTTGATGAGATTTATGACCCCGCGGGCAGAAAGGCAAGGACAATCTTTAGAGAATATCAAGAGTACCCTAAGGGGTACTTGCCGCAGACATTGCTTGAGTGTAAGAATTTGAGAACCGGGCATAGAACAGCGGTTACATTTGATGAGATAAAATTTGATTCAGGATTACAGGAAGGATTCTTTACCGAAAAGACCTTGATGAGAACTAAATGGTAAGGTTAAGAGCGCAAAACGCCTGAAGAGACCGTTTTGGTCTACAGGGTAGACACTCAAGTTTTAAGGAGGGAGAACGATGGTGCAAAGAATTACTAGATTTTTGGTTATTTGGGCTGTGCTTTTGGTGGTATCTTCGGCTTATGGTATTGATGTCTCTGAAAATGTTACCATTTCCGGGGTAATTAAAAATGAGACAGCGAGCCATCTAAAAATGGATGAGTTTATGAAGATTGAAAACACGGTCCAGATGGGAATAGAATATAGGCCAACAGATTATTTACATCTATTTGGACTTTTCAGGTTTTTCTATGATGGTGTCTTTGACGCCGAAGAACAATATGAACCTGTGAAAAGTCAACTCTATCGGACAGATGTTACCAATGACTGGCTTAGGGAGTTGTATGTTGATTTGCTCTCTAACAGGTTGGACCTCAGAATAGGGAGACAGCAGGTGGTATGGGGAACTGCCGACGGCGTGAAGATACTGGATGCGGTAAATCCTACTGATATGAGAGAGTTCACTCTGGATGATTATGCTGATAGCCGCATACCTCTGTGGATGCTGAAGTTGGAGTATGCGCCAACGCTTAATGGGACTGCTCAGTTCCTGTTCATCCCTGACTTCCAGGCAAACTACATTCCACCTTTAGGCGCTCCATTCACTTTCAAGGCAACGGAAATTGGCGCTGAGAGAGTGGCTGAATGGTGTAATCTCCCGGCCCCCCCCGAGCATGAACTCCTTCCAAGGCAAGATGTGAAGCCAGAGCCCTGGAAGGACTTATCTGATTCCACGATAGGTTTTCGCTGGCTTGATGTAGTAGGAGGATTTGAGTATACTCTCAATTTCCTTTACGGATTCTACCTTTCGGGAGCCAATTATTCTTGGGTCGAATACGCTCCAGGACCGCCCCCCACCCTTACTTTGAATCTTGAGAAAAGGTATGAGCGGATATACCTGTATGGAGCTTCGTTCACCAAGGCTCTGACCAGAGGGGCTCTTTCCGGATTGACCCTAAGGGGCGAATTTGCTTATATTCAAGATGTTCCTACATACTATGATGGACCTCTTGGAGTCGCAGTGACGAAAATGGACAACTTTAACTATGTCCTGGGATTTGATAAATATCTGGTGACAAACTGGTCTACCAGCCTGCAGTTTATTCAGCTGATTACATCTGAGAAAGATTATCAGGGCTACACTCTTCTGTTTGGACCAACTTTGGGTCAAATGGACCAGGTGACTACCATGTTAAGTCTCAAGGTTTCCACAGACCTTATGCATGAGAGGCTCAAGCCAGAGGTATTAATTATCTACGGATTCGATAATGATTGGAAGATAAGCCCCAGGATGCAGTTTGAAATTCTGAATAGCCTCGTGGCAGTCGCCGGTGTCCATATTTTTGAAGGTAAACCCGAAAATCTTTACGGACAGTTTGATGAGCGAGACGAACTATTTTTTGAACTGAGGTTCGGATTCTAGGATAGGGACAGCGACCATTTTTTGTTTATTGGTAGTGTAGCCCTTTATCCTGAATTATGCGTGAAAATACCATTTTTTCAGGGACATTACGACGACGGCAATTCTTGAACCTTTGACAAATTAGCAGCAGTTCAGTGTAGTGTAGCCCTTTATGGGCGTAATTTTTGTTTCTTTGTAGTGTAACCTTTATTGGCATTTGTCGTCGGTAATAGACGACTTATTACGGGCATAAAGCCCTACACTACAAAATATTTCGATACTCGCTGTTTGAGTTTTTGACAAAAGTGCTGAATTAAAAATATTCCACCAAAGTGTGTAAGGTGAGTTTCTCCGAATATAATTTGCAATTTTCTGATACCTTTTGGCATGTTGCGTAAAGTTCCTTTTTAGTGAACATTGTGCAACAATTGATTTTTTAACAATATTGTATAAAATTATATTCAGGAATTCAAATAAATCTTGCATAATTATGCTTATAAGTCACGCATAATTCAGGTTTATGGGCGTATTCTTGTTTATTGGTAGTGTAGCCCTTTACTCCGTTAGAAATTCCCTTGGAGTAGCGAAGTTTCGCAATTTAACGGGGAGCTATCGCTCCGCTACTCCGTTTATCGGGACGGGCACAAGGCCCCACACTACAAAAACCATTACGGGCACAAGGCCCTACACTACAAAAACCATTACGGGCACAAGGCCCCACACTACAAAAACCATTACGGGCATAAGCCCTACACTACAAAAGAAAGGAGGAGGAAGATGAATGTAGGAAAAGTATTAGAAGAGAGTGTGGGTAGGTTCAGAGACAGAGTGGCCCTATTTTTTGAGGATGAGAAAGTTACTTTTCGTGAGCTCAACCGCTTGGTCAATAATATTTCCGCGGGTCTAATTGGAGAGGGTGTGAAGAAAGGTGACTGCGTGGTTACTTTTCTGCCAGATGCTATGGAGATTGCTTTGAGTTATTATGCTACTATGAAGGTTGGAGCTATTCACGCTCCACTGGATATGCGGCTGAAAGAAGAGGAAGTAAAGTTAATCTTCGCTGATGCTAATCCGGTGGCGGTTATTACCACCAGCCAATTTCAGGATATGTTTCTCTCAATGAGAAAGGAAGTTCCCAGTTTGAACAGCATCATAGTGGTAGGAGAAGAAGTGAAAGACGGCTGCAAATCTTTTAATGAGATGAAAAATAGGACTTCTGCTCGAGTGACGCCTGTAGAAGTTGATGATGAAGATGTAGCTCTCTATCTCTATACTTCTGGAACAACAGCCAGGCCGAAGGGAGTAATGGTGACTTTTGGCAATCTGGACTGGTTTCCCCGAGATATGCATGCTGTTTGGAAAACTAACGAGAAAGATGTCCATATGCTCTCCTTACCTGCGTCCCATATAAGTGGACCTATTCTTTTCAATCAGACGATTGCGATGGGAGTGGCCACTTCAATTTTGGGAGCCTTTAATCCCCGGAAATGGCTGGAGACCGTGGAAAAGAAGCGCGTTAGTATTGTCCATTTCGTGCCACCAATGGCAAATGCCTTGATACAGCTTAATGAGTTTGATAAATATGACCTGTCCAGCTTGAGGGCCTTGGCCCTTATGGGTGCATATTCTACTCCCGGGCTGGTCAAGGAAATCGGGGAAAAATTAGGATTGAGAAGAGGCTGCCAGGGGTACGGGCTAACTGAGACTTCGCCCTTACTTACTCTTGAGTCGATTGACAGCGATGCTCCCTTTGGAAACATCGGGAAGCCTCTTCCGGGAAAAGAAGTGAAGATAGTGGATGAGGATGGAGACGAAGTTCCCTTGGGAGAGGTCGGCGAAATAGTTACTCGTGGTTCACACGTGATGAAAGGCTATCACAATGACCCTGAAGCCACGCGGGAGAGAATAAAGAACGGCTGGCTACATACGGGTGATTTAGCGAGAAGAGATGAAGAAGGTTATATCTACATCGTGGGAAGGACACAGGACAGAATAAATGTGGGAGGATTAATGGTTTATGTCTCCGAGGTTGAGGATGTCCTTCATGAGCATCCCAAGATAAAAGAGGTGGCGGTGGTGAGTGCTCCTGACCCGAAAAGGGGAGAAAAAGTGAGAGCGGTTATTGCTCTGAAAGAAGGAACAGAAGCTACAGAAAAGGAGATAATCGATTATTGTCGAGAGAGAATGGCAGACTATAAAGTTCCCAAGGAGGTAGAATTCAGAGAAAGTCTTCCCAAGACGAGGACAGGAAAGATAGCCAGAGGAGAATTGGCGAGAAGTGGCTCCTGAGTTTCAGGTTTCGGAAAATTGTCTAACTTACAGAAAGACCGCTATGCAGTAATTGTGTGAGCGGTCTTTTTCTTGTAAAGGTTAAAGAAAAAAGTATTGAAAAAATAGATTAGAAAATATATTATTTGAAAACATCGGCCCAAGTCAGAATTTCGTAGGCACGATTTCAAAATCGTGCAGAAATTGGGAGATATTTTGGCCACTTTCTGGGAACTTATTTTGAATTTTTTCTTTCCCCTTCAGTGTGCTATCTGTGGGAAGTTACTTGCACCCGATCACAAAGACCGCATCTGTGAACATTGCTGGCGCAAGATTATCTATCTCAACCGTCCAATTGATATCAGGTTATCTTTAGAGAAGGTATGGTCAGTGGGAGTATATGATGGCGTGTTGAAGGAGTTAATCCTTCAGTTCAAATACAAGGAAAAGAAATATTTAGCCAATCCTTTGGGGAAGCTCCTGGCCGATTTTGTGGGAAACTACCTGAAAGAGGAAAACTTTGATTATATTGTTCCCATACCACTGGAGAGGAGCAGGCAGAGGAAGAGAGGTTTTAACCAGGCAGAACTTCTTGCCCAAATTCTGGGAGAAGCAGTAAACAAACCAGTACTGACCCACTTAGTGAAAAGAAGAAAGAAGACGAAGCCGCAATTTGGACTGTCCAGAAGTGAGAGATTTGAAAACCTCTCTGGCGCTTTTGAAATCTCCAAGTCAGGGGAAGCGGATGGTCCACCGATTGCCGGCAAGACAATTCTCCTTTTAGACGACCTGGCAACCACAGGCGTTACTCTGGATGAGTGCGCCAAAGTACTGAAAATGGCGGGAGTACGTGGGGTATATGGATTGGTTTTGGCCCATGGTATATAGATTATATAGGACTCTCAGACTTGTCGGTGGATCCCTTGCGGGAAAGGTTGCGGCTACCCTAAAAAACTCTTGACTTTGCTGGTTGAATTTATATAATAATCTCTACTGGAAATGATTGCAAGTAAGGGGGTAATATAAATGGCAACAAAAGTGGCTATTAATGGATTTGGAAGAATTGGAAGGCTTGTCCTTAGAGCAGCCATTGCTGAAGGCGTGAAGGGACTAGATTTTGTGGCAGTCAACGATTTGACCGATGCAAAGACTCTGGCGCACCTGTTCAGGTACGATTCAACTTTTGGCATTTATGGTGGCAAGGTGGAGGCAAAGAATAGCTCGATTTTGATAGATGGCAAAGAGATAAAGGTCCTGTCTCAGAAGGACCCGAGCCAGTTGCCCTGGGGAGAGATGGGTGTGGATTTTGTCATAGAGTCGACTGGGAAATTTACTGACGCGGAAAAGGCAAAGGCCCATTTAGCAGCAGGAGCGAGGAAGGTACTGATTACTGCTCCGGCAAAAGGAGATGTATTTACTGTGGTTATGGGCGTAAATGAAGATAGATACGATAGTTCCAAACACGATATCGTGTCTAACGCTTCCTGCACCACAAACTGCCTGGCACCAATAGCAAAGATTCTCCTGGATAAGTTTGGGATTGAGCGGGGTTTAATGACTACTATCCATTCTATTACTAATGACCAGGTTACTCTCGACTTTCCCCACAAGGACTTGCGCCGCGCTCGTGCAGCTACTCTCTCTATGATTCCCACAACTACCGGGGCGGCAAAGGCCATCGGGCTTGTTATACCCGAGTTGAAGGGCAAGATGGATGGCATGGCAATACGGGTGCCCACGCCTAATGTCTCCCTCACAGACCTGGTTGTCGAGGTAAAGAGAGAGACCACTGTGGATGAGGTGAACAGGGTTTTCCAGGAGGCCTCCCGGGGGAAGTTTAGTAAATATGTAGAATATACCGAGGAGCCACTGGTGTCCCGCGATTTCTACGGAAACAATAAGTCTGCCATTGTCGATGGACTTTCCACGAGAGTTATAGAAGGGAAGATGGTTAAGGTTCTCGCCTGGTACGATAATGAGTGGGCCTACTCCTGTAGAGTAAATGACCTGGTTACCTATATGGCGGAGGCAGAGGCCAAAAAGGGAGCTAAGGAAAGAGTGGCAACTCGATAAAGTAAGACCCCGCGGTCTCAAGCCCTCAAGGCCGGAGTTCCGGGCCGTCTACCGAAGGGGTAAGATTATGGAAAAATTGTCAATTTCTGACCTGGAGATAGAAGGAAGGAAAGTTTTAATTCGTTGCGATTTCAATGTTCCCCTGGATGAGCGGAGCAGAATCATAGACGACACTCGAATCAAGGCGGCTTTACCTACAATAAGATACGCTCTAGGAAGAGACTGCGCAGTTATCCTGATGTCCCATCTGGGCCGACCTAAGGGTAAAGTAGAGCCTAAATTGAGCTTAAAGCCGGTCGCCCCAAGGTTGAGGGAGCTTTTGAATCTAAATGTCGTTATGGCGCCAGATTGCATCGGCCCCAGTGTGGAAAAAATGGCTAGAGAATTGAAAAGGGGAGAAGTTCTGCTTTTAGAGAATTTGAGATTCCATCCGGGGGAAGAAGCAAATGATGAAAAGTTTGCCCGGCAGCTGGCTTCGCTTGCAGATGTATTTGTTCAGGACGCCTTTGGAACTGTCCATAGGGCACATGCTTCCACAGCTGGAGTGCCCAAGTATTTGCCTTCTGGCGCTGGCTTTCTATTGCAGAAGGAGATAAAATATTTAAAGCAGGCTTTGGAGGAGCCAGAAAAGCCTTTCCTGGCTATTCTGGGAGGGGCTAAAATATCAACCAAAATCGGAGTAATAAAGAATCTGTTACCCAAAGTAGATTCCTTGATTTTGGGCGGTGCTATGGCCTATACTTTCTTGAGGGCAGAGGAGATAAGCACGGGCAGTTCAATGGTGGAAGAAGGCGAAATTGCCACAGCGGGAGAAATATTGAAGCAGGCTTCAAGAGAAGAAGTAACAGTCCTATTACCTTTAGACCATGTCATTGCCAAACGGGCTTCAGAAGATGCCGAAAGTAAGGAAATATCAGAAGTCTCGATTCCCGAAGGCTGGGTAGGAGTAGATATTGGTTCCTTTTCTATCAAGAGGTTCTCTTCCGCAGTCAAGTCTTCCAGAACCATACTCTGGAATGGGCCAATGGGCATCTTCGAAATAGACAAGTTCAGTAAGGGCACGCAGGCAATCGCTCAGGCGATTGCTGAAGCCACCAAAAAAGGTAGCGTATCAATTGTTGGTGGAGGAGATTCCGTTGCCGCCGTTACCAAGCTTGGACTCCAGGATAATATGTCCCATATTTCCACTGGAGGTGGAGCAGCCCTGGAGTTTCTGGAAGGAAAGGAGTTGCCCGGAATAGCAGCCTTGAAGGATAAGTGAGGAGATAGAATATGATATCCTTGATACTCATAGTCCATATTATTGTTTCGGTCTGTTTGATTCTGATTGTACTCCTGCAGGTAGGGAAAGGTGCCAGTTTATCCAGACTGTTTGGAGGCGGGGGTACTGAAGCGATTTTCGGCGGCGGCGGAGGAGATATTTTCTTGAGAAAATTGACCGTAATCTTCGCTATTCTCTTTCTATTTACTTCTTTGACCTTGACTGTAATTTCTGCTCGCAGGCCATTGAGCACAATTATTTATAAGAGGCCCTCCGTTCCAGTAGCAGTACCAGAAGAGGCGGGAGAGAAGAAAGCCGGCCCAGAAGTGCCACCCATCCAGTCTCAGACACCTGAACTACCAAAATGAGCCCAGCCTAAATAAGCAGAGAGAAGTCCGCGAACTTTCCATGTTTCCTTATCGGGCAGGTGGCGGAATTGGTATACGCGTACGTTTGAGGGGCGTATGGGGTAACCCGTGCGGGTTCAAGTCCCGCCCTGCCCACCAAATAACCAGTTAGGCCAGAAAGGGACTTCAAGGGGTCGCTGGAGCGACGAATAAGGAGCTCCGAGATAGCGACGGTCGTGAGACGGTGAGCGGCCCGGATATGAACGCCGACCTTATGGGAGGAAGAGGATTGGAAGTCCAGAAGTGAGCGCCCGGGCCCGAGCCACGAGGGAGGAGCAGGATAGTGGCGAGGGAAGTCCCGCCCTGCCCACCAAATAACCATATTTTTTGCGGGCGTAGTTCAGCTGGTAGAACATTTGCTTGCCAAGCAAAAGGTCGTGGGTTCGAGACCCATCGCCCGCTTTTTAATTCGGCCGGTCATATTCATATTTAACAAGAGAGAACCGTCCCTGGTAGCAGCGAACCTCTTTAATTATGCTATTTCAATTCTTTTCTTGACCTTTTATCGAGGAAATTATAGAATAAAACAGCATAACGATTGACCTCAATCATCCTTTGGTGGGAAAGGATTTAACTTTCAATGTAGAGGTTCTTGATATTAAGTGATTTGGAGGAGGTGAGAATGAATATCTATGTAGGCAATTTGTCGCGGGATGTGACAGAAGAAGATTTGCGAGAAAGTTTTGAGGCCTTTGGGAAGGTCGAATCCGTCACTCTTATTAAGGACAAGTTCAGTGGCGAATCGAGAGGGTTCGGATTCGTGGAAATGCCCGCTAAAGCTGAAGCCCAGTCCGCGATTGCTGGTCTGAATGGCAAGGAGTTAAAGGGACGACCACTTAACGTCAGTGAGGCTCGTCCTCGCCCCGAAGGCCGTCGAGGTGGAGGAAGACGAGGTGGTGGGCGGCGCTTCTGGTAAGTGGCATTTGGACATAATCTCTTTTGCACTTCGTAACTGCAGGTTGAAGTAGTAAACAGAGTCCAAAAAGCACCAAAATCGTTCCGGAAATGTGATTGGAGAGAAAGCGCATTTTTCAGTTGGCGCGGTACCCAAGTGGCTAAGGGAGAGGTCTGCAAAACCTTTATTCGACGGTTCGAATCCGTCCCGCGCCTCCAGAAAATCTGGAGTCCCCCCGATGAAGTCAGGGAAACAATATAGCTCCCTTTCGGGAGGACTCCAAGAAATGGTCGCTGTCCCTATTTAGTGTTTCCTTTTATGGGCGGTTAGCTCAGGTGGTTAGAGTGCATGGTTGACATCCATGAGGTCACTGGTTCAAGTCCAGTACCGCCCATTTATAATTTTAAGAGTAGTAATTTTGGGTGAGAGAGAAAAAATGGAGAAAGTGGCTGGTAAAGACGAGAAGTCTGGAGAAGACCTGGAGAAGTTGCGCCATTCCTGTTCCCACATTATGGCGTATGCAGTTTCGCAACTCTTTCCCGATGTGAAGCTCGCTATCGGCCCACCCATTGCTGACGGTTTCTACTATGATTTTGACAAGAAAGAGCCTTTCACTCCAGAGGATTTAGAAAAAATCAGTGAAAAAATGTGGCAAATTATTAAGAAGAATTATCCTTTCAGCCGTTCGGAAAAATCGAAGAAAGAGGCCTTAGAATTCTTTCGCGAACGAGGAGAAAAATATAAGGTAGAACTGATTCAGGAGTTGAACGATGAGAAGGTAACTCTATACGAGCAGGGAGGATTTATTGACCTCTGCCGCGGTCCCCATATGAAGTCCACAGGTGAGGTAAAATATTTTCAGCTGTTGAGCATTGCTGGCGCTTACTGGCGAGGCGATGAGAAGAGGGAGAGGCTGCAGAGGATTTATGGGACAGCATTTTTTACCAGAGAGGAGCTGGATAATTATCTACATCTGCTAGAGGAAGCTAAGAAAAGAGACCACCGCAAATTGGGGATTGAGCTTGACCTGTTTAGTGTGCACGAGGAAGCGGGTGCTGGGCTTATATACTGGCATCCTAAGGGTGCGCTTATCAGGAAGATAATTGAAGACTTCTGGGAAAAGGAACATCTGAGGAACGAATACGAGCTCGTGAATATTCCTCACATTGCCAGAATAGATTTGTGGGAAACTTCCGGCCATACGAATTTCTATCAAGAATATATGTATTCGCCTATGGACATTGAGGGGAAAGAGTATATAATTAAACCGATGAATTGTCCGGGCCACATATTGATTTATAAGACTAAGGTGAGAAGCTATCGTGACCTGCCAATTCGTTGGGCAGAGCTCGGGACGGTCTATCGCTATGAGCGCTCAGGAGTTCTCCACGGCCTAATGCGGGTGCGGGGGTTCACTCAAGACGACGCTCATATTTTCTGTCGTCCTGAGCAGTTAGAAGACGAGATTATTGGGGTGATTAATTTTGTTCTCTTTATGTTAAAGACATTTGGCTTTTCAGATTATGATGTTGCTTTGAGTACGCGACCGGAAAAATATGTGGGTACACTGGAAAGCTGGGAAAAGGCTACAGTGGCGTTAAAAAATGCGTTAGAGAAAACACGGCTTTCTTATGTGGTTAATCCAGGTGAAGGGGTGTTTTATGGGCCGAAAATAGATATAAAAATAAAGGACTCTTTGGGCCGTGCATGGCAATGTTCCACAATTCAGGTCGACTTTAACCTTCCCGAGAGGTTTGATATTACTTTTGTAGACCCTGAGGGTCGACGTAACCGGCCGATAATGATTCATCGGGCACTATTGGGCTCTTTGGAAAGGTTTTTTGGTGTCCTGATAGAGCATTATGGTGGCGCTTTTCCGGTCTGGCTCGCTCCCGTGCAGGCAACGGTTCTGACTATTACAGACGCACAGATAGATTATGGCCGAGAAGTCTACAGTCATTTGAAAGAAAAGTCAATAAGAGTGGAAGCGAATTTTGATAATGAGAAGATAGATAAAAAAATTCGTGATGCACAGGTTCAGAAGATTCCATATATGCTAATTGTAGGGAATAAGGAAGTGAAATCAGGGACAGTTTCTGTGAGAAGGAGAGACCAGAAGGATCTGGGGCCGGTTAAGATTGGCGAATTCATTGAAGATATACTGAAAGAGATCGAGACCAAAAGATAAACCTCGACACTCATTTTTTGACTTGACAAGTGGGTAGATATTTTGTAAAAGAGTTTAGAAGTAGGCTATGCCTCACCTTAAGGAAATTTCCGAAAAGGTTGTTATTTTTAAGATAGCAAAAACCTCGAGGCCCGTCTACCACGGGCTTTTTTTATATCCCGGGAGGTGATGGCTTATAATAAAAAAAGGAAAGTTACGAGTGAATGAAGGTATCAGAGCTCAACAGGTCAAATTGATCGATGAAGAAGGTAGGTTAGCTGGGATTGTAGAAATCAGAGAAGCTTTACTTGCTGCCCGTAGCAAGAAGCTCGATTTAGTTGAGATTGTTCCCGAGGAGACGCCTCCTATCTGTAAAATTATGAACTACAGCAAGTATCGTTATGAACAGGAGAAAAAAGACAAGGAAGCGCGCAAGCATCAGAGGATCGGGCAGTTAAAAGAAGTGAGAATGCGTTCTACAATAGGGGAGCACGATCTGGATGTTAAGGAAAGACATATCCAGGAATTTTTGGAGACCGGACGCAAGGTGAGAATCACGGTTAATTTCAGAGGAAGGGAAGCAAGTCATTCCGATTTAGGTAGAAAAGTTCTGGAAACAATCAAGGAAAGGTTTTCTTCCATAGCCAGCTGCGAGCAAGAACCCCGTTTAGAGGGTTACCGAATGACAATGTTACTTGTTCCCAGGAAAAAGGCGGCGGCCTGAGTTATAACTAGCTTGGAATTAGATATTGGCTTTAGATAGGAGAAGACGATTTTGGCTAAACTTAAGACCCATAGTGGTGCTAAAAAGAGATTTAAATTTACCTCTAAGGGAAAAATTAAACATAAGAAGGTAGGTGCCCGGCACAAATTGGCCAAGAAGGGTCCCAAAAGATTGAGAAAACTGAGAAAGCTAAACGAGGTAGTTCACAGAGATAAAAGGCTAGTAAAGAAACTTTTGCCTTATGCATAAGAGTGGCTCGCATGGACTGAACATGTGTCTGAGATAAGATGTGCCGAAAATTTCGGGGAAAATTTTGTAGGCGCGATTTTCCCGACTGAAAATTGGAATGATGGAATTTAGGTTAAGAAAATGGTGAGGATAAAAGGCGGTGTAGCTACAAGAAAGAGAAAGAAGAAGCTCTTTCGATTGACCAAAGGATATCGTCTGGGCAAGAAGCATCTTTATCGCCACGCAACAGAACAGCTGGACAAAGGTCTACAGTATGCGTTCAGAGACCGCCGCAGGAAGAAGAGAGAATTTCGTTCTCTCTGGATTACGAGAATAAATGCTGCTTCCCGCCTGAACGGTATGTCTTATAGTCAATTCATAAGTGGTCTGAGAAAGGCGAAAGTGCAGATTAACCGGAAAATTTTGGCCGATTTGGCGGTGAACGATACGAATGCCTTTTCCCGATTGGTGGCTATCGCCCTTGAGGCGATTAAGAGAGAAGTCTCTGACCCGGGAGGTTCTTAGTTAACTGGTTAGGCGCCCTTTAGGGTCACGGAAAACGTCACTCTAAACCTGAATAATGCGTGAAAATGTAGATTTACAAAATTTATCCTTTTGATTTCACGAATAGAACAATGTATAATAAAAGTATTAAATGTTGTCTGACAGAAACCTCCTTAAAAAGGAACTTTGT